>FUWD013232453.1_pt1 | contig 100000 bp, 103 predicted proteins | sample 1063281 | NCBI WGS metagenome assembly FUWD01 (sample SAMEA79048168, study PRJEB19326) | metagenome | biome: marine | reverse complement strand
CACGGGGACTAATTGCGTTGGCGCTAGTAGGAACTCTAGTGAGCGCATGTGGCGGAGGTGATGACACCGAAGCCGCATCCTCTGATTCGCCGACCACGGTCGAAGTCACGGGAACCCAGCAACTCATGATCGAACAAGAGATCACCGTCCTTGATCAAAAGTTGGTCTACCCAAAAAAGGGCGTGTCTCAGGTTTCCAGCATGATCACAACACTTGAACCGGGACAAGAAACTGGATGGCAACTACACCGAGTCCCCGTATTTGTTTATGTCCTCAGTGGGACGTACACCGTTGAGTACGAAGCAGGAGTCACAAAAGAGTTTCCCGCGGGTAGTTCAACGATGCAGGCGATAAAGACCAATTACAACGGGATCAACAAGGGTGAAGATTCGGTTCAACTACTCACGGTATTCATGGGTGCGAAAGGTAAAAAAAATATAGTGATGCGTTAGGCCGGTCGGTGGTCTAAATCCGTATTGCTTGCCAGTTTCCCTAGTTCAATGCGAACCGCGTTATTTCTCATGAGGTAGTTCTTGGCCCCCACGTCTCCGGCTAATTCGCTTATTAGTGCCGCCCAATGCTCGCGGCCAATTACAACCGGGTGGCCTATTTCACCTTCGTACGTGGCCTGGATGAGACGACCTTCCAGGTGGAACAATTCGGCAAGGGCTTCGACATTGAGTCCAATGTGATCCACCAGAGTGATTACCACGCGATCCACGTGCACTTCCTCGGTGGTGAGGTAGTTAATCCCCCTGCGCAAACTCGAGGCCATGCCGGTGGCAAAGTCAGGATTTTCAATCACCTTTGCGTAGGGCACTTCACCGATCCAGGCGCCTAGTACTACGTAGACATCCGTGATACCAGTCTCACGCAGGAGCCGGACGCTTGCGTCCACGAGGCGTTCGCCTTTAAAAACAAATGGCGCTTTTGGCCCACCAAATCTTTGGCCACTTCCGGCAGCAAGGACTAAGCCGGCGAGTCCGCCGGATCCAACTACTTGTGAGGGAGGAGGTGACGAATCGGCCATGCTCCACCATAATGAGGGGACTATGCCAGCCTTTGTTCACCTCGCCGCAGTGACCGATTCAACGATAGATGCTCAATTCGTCAAGGCCTTGGTGAGTGATGCAACGACCGGAGCGCTCGTTTTATTTAGCGGTGATGTTCGCAACCACGACCACGGACGTTCGGTTATTTCGTTGACTTATGAAGCACATCCCGCTGCGCAGGATGTATTAGAAACGGTGGTTAATGACTTTGCGGCGGATTCCAACGTTACAGCAATTGCAGCCGTCCACCGAATCGGTGAAATCCCGCTTGGTGAGGCCGCACTGGTTGTCGCCGTGGCAAGCTCACACAGGGGTGATGCTTTCACTGCCGCTAGTGCTTTAGTGGATCTGATAAAAGAAAAACTTCCGGTGTGGAAACACCAATTTTTTGCCGATGGCACTGATGAATGGGTGAATTGCGCGTGAGTGAAACCAAACGACTCCTTGAAAACAACCCGTTGACACGTGTGATCGGGGGCACCGCGATCGTTTCCGTCACGTGATAATCGGAATTGAGTCAGCCCAAGCAGCCGGCCTTACCCCGCTAAAAGTTGATGAGGTTTTCTTAAGGGCATCAGTGAACTTGAGGGTGAATGTGAATTGATCTCGGCACCTAGTCGCGGATGTGCGCCAGCCGAAGGGTTTGACGTCAACGTTGGCCCAGCAACGGTGGGAATTGCTGCTAGCGCGCGACGTCCGTTCTGATCCGCATGTGATCGACTGTGACTGACAGCCGATGGTCATTGAGAAACTGCCTTATCATCCACCAGAAAATGGCGGCAAGACATCAATGTGTTGCCCCGGATGAACATCGCAGTCACCGGATCTTCCCAATGAATGACCATCGACAATAAAAGAGCATTGTGGAATAACGGATGCTAACGCAGGTACTTGTTGAATCAATTCGGCTTTGATTTGGGCGAGGGTGCCTGCTTCAACGGTGAGTGAATTGCATTGTGCGGCATGCCTTGCGGCTGCATAGAGGTTTACGGTGATGCTCAACGCGGGGCTCCTGGGTGAATTGGTCCGTGGGTGTGCGTGAGTGACTCACCTGATCCACCCCAACGGTGCTGAATAATTTCAGCACACATACTGATTGCAGTTTCCTCCGGGGTTCGGGCGCCAATATCGAGCCCAATTGGTGAATGAATACGTGCTAGTTGCTCGTCCGATACACCAGCCTCGCGCAAGCGTGCAATTCGATCTTCATGGGTTCGGCGTGAACCCATGGCGCCGATATAACCGGCCCTCGTGTCAAGTGCGATGTGAAGTGCAGGGACGTCAAACTTTGGGTCATGGGTGAGCACCACAATGACGGTTCGCTCATCAACGTCCTGCTGCTCCAGCCAACGGTGCGGCCAGTCAACCACTACGTGATCTGCATCCGGGAAACGTTTATTGGTAGCAAAAACGGGGCGGGCGTCACACACGGTCACCTCGTAACCCAGCATCTTGGCTGCCTTAACCAGGGCGGCTGAAAAATCAATTGCACCGAAAACAAACATTCGGGCCGGTGGAGCGAAGCTGGACACGAAAACGGTTAAGCCCTCGCCAAGGCGCTCACCCTCGGGTCCATATTCAATTGTTCCCGTGCGACCCGCAGCCAACATGCCACGGGCATCTTCACGCACAGTGTCATCGAGGCGATCGGCTCCCAGTGTTCCAGATGCGGAGTCCGGAGTAATTACTAAATGCCGTCCGACGAAATGTTGACCCTTAATGATGGTTGCGACGCATACGGGCTCACCCCGCTCAATCCGAGCGGCGATATCGGGCAATTCTGGCCACGTGTCTTGAGTTACCTGCTCGACAAAAACTTCGAGGATCCCGCCACACGCGAGTCCTACTGCAAATGCATCGTCGTTGCTGACCCCGTAATGCTCCAATCGTGGAATGCCGTCGGTCAGGACTTCGGTGCAGACCTCAAAGAGAGCTCCCTCAACGCAACCACCGCTGACACTGCCGACTGCCTCACCATCGGGTGTCACTAACATCGAGGCGCCAGCGGGTCTGGGAGCCGAGCGCCACGTTCGAACAACAGTTGCCATCGCAATCCCGTCATTCTGGTAGGTCTTCAGTAGTCCGTTGATTATTTCCTTCATGGTGCACCACTCTAAGTCCACGTTTCCAAATTGCCTGAATGAGTCACCAAAGTATTGTTTATTCAATTTAGCGGTTATGGGAAACCTGAAAAAGGAAATTTGGCATTCGCAGGTTTGTCGTCGTAATGCTTGTGAACAGACGCGTGCCGTTAAGGGTGCTTCAGAGCGTAGAGTTGGTGCATGCTGAGCGTCGAGCAGTACCTAGACCTTGTTTTGGCTAGTGTTCATGAACTCCCACCCATGGAATTGCCAATCTCAGATGTTAACGGCTGCGTCCTCGCCCAAGATATTTATGCCCGTTGGCCACTTCCCTCATTTGATAACTCGTCAATGGATGGGTACGCGGTGATTGCCAACGATCTGGTCGGTGCGAGTGAAAGCACTCCCGTGATCCTTCCGGTGATTGACGACATTCCGGCCGGGTTCAAGTCGCTAGAAACCCTGCAGAGCGGTCAAGTGATTCGAATCATGACCGGGGCACCAATGCCCGCCGGAGCGGACAGTGTGATTCCTATTGAAAGCACTGACGGTGGTAGCAAGACCGTCCAGATTCGGGCGGCGATTGATTTTGGGAGTTGTATTCGCCACGAAGGTGAAGATGTGAAGGCCGGCGACCTGGTGCTTACGAAGGGCACGTTTATTGGACCTCGTCAGATTGCCCTAATCGCAGCGGTTGGTTACGGCGTTATTTCGGTGATTCCCAGACCACGAGTTGCGGTTCTTGCGACAGGGAGTGAACTTGTGGAACCGGGGACCGAACTCAAATTTGGTTTAATTTCAGACTCAAACAGTTTTCTGATTGCGGCAATTGCCAATGACAGCGGAGCAGCTGCCTATCGGCTGCCACCCGCACAAGATGACGAAGACACATTGATCGAGATCCTAGAGGACCAGGTGCATCGGGCTGATCTGATTGTTACCACCGGAGGAGTGAGCATGGGCGCCTACGATCCCGTGAAATCTGCGTTTCTGAAATTGGGAACAGCCCAGTTTCACAAAGTTGCCATGCAACCCGGCATGCCACAAGGATTTGGCAGTGTTGGTGAGCCAGCAATCCCGATCATCACCCTCCCGGGCAATCCGGTGAGCGCCTATATTTCATTTGAGACATTCATTCGTCCCGCAATTCGCAAGATGCGAGGATTAACCCAGTTACAGCGCCCGCAACGGGCTGCGACGCTGAAGGGTGAATTGCGATCACCCATGAATAAAGTTCAGTTTGCTCGGGCCCGGTTTGTTGAAGGTGGACAGGTTGAACCGGTGGGGACCGGGCAAGGATCACATGTCCTGGGCGGACTAGCCCAAGCGGACGCCCTCATTGTGATTCCGGTTGGTGTTGACAGTATTGCCGATGGAGATCAAGTCCAAGTGATTGATGTGAGAGGTGAATTATCGTGAGCACCTTGCCACATCTCAATGATCACGGTGATGCTCACATGGTGGACGTCACCGCAAAAACCGTCACCCAAAGGTCGGCAACGGCTCGCTCTCGAGTCTCACTGAGTAGCGAAGTGATTAATCGTTTGAATGCGGGGGACACCCCTAAAGGTGATGCTTTGGCGCTCGCGCGCATTGCCGCGATCTCCGCAACCAAAAAGACGAGTGATCTGATTCCCCTATGTCATCCGTTGGCAATTCACGGGGTTGACGTCAACGTGGTACTCGATGCAACGGGTGCCCTGATCACCGTGACGGTAAAGACCGCCGACCGAACCGGGGTCGAAATGGAAGCAATGACGGGTGCATCCGTTGGCGCACTGGCGCTCATTGACATGGTCAAAGGCCTGGATCGAATGGCCCGGATCGAATTCGTTGAGTTATTGGAGAAAAAGGGTGGACGAACGGGCCATTGGATTCGCAGTGAGCATGAGTGATTTCACGGCGCAGGTAATTACCGTGTCAACGCGTGGTTCCCAAGGTCTTCGTGCTGATACATCCGGTGAAATTTTGTTGACGGCGTTAACCGAACTGGGAATAATGTGTTCACCAACGGTGATTATTCCTGATGGACCTGAAGTGTCCACCGAGATTTTGCGTGCGGTTAAATCTGGTCACTCGCTTGTGGTGACAACAGGTGGAACGGGTATCTCGCCAACAGATCGCACTCCCGAGTTCACCCGGTCGGTGATTGACCGCGAAGTCCCGGGAATCGCCGAGGCCATTCGCGCCTATGGCCGTGGAAATGGGGTCGCCACCGCTGCATTGTCACGTGGGATTGCAGGTCAATTGGATAATTCTTTGGTGGTTAATGTCCCAGGATCCCCGGGCGGTGCGCGAGATGCCGCCGCGGTCCTGGGGGAAATTGTGATCCACGCTCTCGAGCAAATCGCAGGATCCGATCATTAGTTCACCTGTAGTTCATCCAATAATTTTCTAAGGTTCACTTATCCGGGTCCACTTGGCTACTTTGAGGTGGAAGATTCTATGTTGTGAGTTCTCAAACCCCGATGCGCGACCTAACCAAAAGCAAAAAAGCGAATCGCGGAGATAGAATCTTCAATAGGACGATCACGGGGGCGGCATTTACTTCTCTCATATTACTGGCCGGTATCACCCTATTCTTAGGCTCAAAAGCGATTCCGGTCCTACAAGATCAAGGTTTAAGTTTTCTGACCACAACGATCTGGGACACCATTGGTGTACCACCGGAGTACGGAATCGCCGGAATGCTCTACGGCTCACTCCTGCTGGCCGTGATCGCACTGGTCATCGCGGTACCCATCAGCCTGTTCCTTGCGGTCTTCATGGTGTTCATGGCGCCGCCGCGTGTCGCAAAATTCCTGACCAACCTCGTTGACCTGATGGCCGCAATTCCCTCGGTGATTATCGGCCTGTGGGCTTTTTACGTTTTGGTTCCACCTTCCTTAGAGTGGCAGCAACTCCTGAACCAATATTTGGGGTGGGTTCCGCTTTTCCAGAACGAATCTGGAAACTTCACGGGAACACCGTTCATCGCGGGAGTTGTCCTTGCGATCATGATGATTCCGATTGTTACTTCGATAACGGCCGAGGTTCTAAAGCGAACTCCACCCGAGCTGATTAACGCGGCCGAGTCGCTCGGCTGCTCAATGTTCACGATGCTGCGATACGTGGCATTGCCTTTTGGTCGCGGCGGAATAGTCGGCGGCATCATGCTGGGACTCGGTCGGGCATTGGGCGAAACCATTGCAGTGTTCTTTGTTTTGAAACTTGTCTTCGACATCAACGTCTACCAAATTATTGAGTCGGGCGGTGGCTCAGTTGCCACACTTATCGTGTCGAAATTTGGGGAAACAAGCGGAGAGGCGGAAGTCAACGTTCTCCTAGCATCGGGATTCTTTCTCTTCTTGATGACCCTGGTGGTTAATGCAATTGCAAACTTGATAGTTGCTCGCACAGATCGGTTGAAGACATGACAATTTTGTTGGCCGAGTCCCCACCGATTCGCGAGGAAGATCTAGCACCACAACGTCCATGGAGTAAACGATCGGCATCATTTTGGGTGGCCGCGTTTTTGGGATCAGTCGTCCCACTTGGGATTCTTGGTGGACTTTTCTTCCTCACCGAACTTCCGGCCGCAGTGCTCTTGATTGCGTTTTACCTGCCGCTACAACTCATTGGCGCCGGGTTGGCCGGCTACTCGGCAAAAGGAAAACATGGAATAGCCGACTCTTCGATCATAGTGTTCGCCATTGGTGCCACCGCCCTCAGCGCAATCGTTCTTGGGTCCATGCTTCTCACAATTATTGTCCGCGGCATCGCCGCGTTTAGGCCCTCATTCATATTTCAGAACAACGTGTACATAAGTCCAAGTACGCCGCTGGAGTACGGCGGGATTGGTCACGCGATTCTCGGGACTTTCCTGATTGTCGGAATCGCAACGCTGATCTCTGTTCCGTTTGGGATCGCAACGGCGGTTTACGTCACCGAGGTACGAGGGCGAGCGGTCCCTTACGTGCGCTTTTTCGTGCAAGCCATGAGTGGCGTCCCCTCGGTGGTCGCCGGTCTGTTCGTCCTCACAGTTTTCATCCTTACGGGTGTTCTCAACACGAGCGCCATGGCTGCGGCTATTGCCTACGCAATATTGATGCTGCCCACAGTTGCCCGGACAGCCGAAGAAGTTTTGAGGCTCGTGCCGGAAGACCTGCGCACTGGTGCGTTAGCGCTGGGGTCAACGCGGTCTCGAGTCGTCCTGAACGTCGTTATTCCGGCGGCCCGAACGGGAATCATCACGGCGATCCTGCTCGGTATTGCTCGAGTAGTTGGCGAAACAGCACCGCTGCTTTTGACCGCCTTAAAAAATGATCAAACCGTTCTCAATCCATTTAGCGATCCAATTTCAGCACTGCCAACTTTCATTTTTGACAATGTCGCCCAGCCATTCCCGGATGCGGTCACTCGGGCCTGGGGCGCTGCGCTCGCGCTCATGATTATTGTCGCAATTTTGTTCACCATCACCCGATTCCTCGCGGCACGTAAGCCGCGAGGGTAGTAACGGCTTCGAAAGGAACACAAATGGAAGAAATGGTAGAGGTAGTGGAAGAACTGGAAGTGGACGTCGTACAAGCGGCAGACAGATTAGGGGCGACCAGGACAATCGAAATGTCAGCCAAAGGCGTCAGCGTCTGGTTCGGTAAACGTAAAATCTTAGAAAACGTGAATATTGATTTTCCCAAAAAAACCGTCACGGCTCTTATTGGTCCGTCGGGATGCGGTAAGTCAACCTTCATTCGCACCTTAAACCGGCTACATGAACTTATCCCGGGCGCAGCGCTGGCCGGTGAGGTGCTTTACGAAGGCGAGGACATCTACCGCCAGGACGTTGACCCGGTGTCAATTCGACTCTCAATCGGCATGGTGTTTCAAAAACCTAATCCATTTCCATCCATGACGATTCGAGGAAATGTTCTTTCCGGTCTCAAACTTTCCGGGATGAAGCGATCCGATCACGACGCACTCGTTGAACAAACATTGATGTCTGCGGGTCTGTGGAAGGAAGTTAAGGATCGACTTAACTCCCCTGCCGGGGACCTTTCCGGTGGCCAGCAGCAGAGATTGGTGATTGCTCGGGCCCTCGCTGTCAACCCGCACGTACTTCTCATGGATGAACCCTGTTCGGCACTTGACCCAGCTTCGACCTTAAAAATCGAAGAGACGATTCGTGAACTGTCGAAAGACATCACGATCATTATTGTGACGCACAATATGCAGCAGGCTGTTCGAGTGTCGGATTACACGGCATTCTTTTTGGCCGAAGAGAATCAGCCGGGCTACGTGGTGGAGCAAGGACTGACCACGGAAATATTTGGTAACCCACAAGATCAGCGAACATTGGATTACGTGAATGGTCGTTTTGGTTAACAGTAGATCTCAATCGCGTCCGAGTACATCAACTGTTCACTTAAACGTTGGCCAATGGAAAAGTAACCGATGAAATTAGGTCACTTTCAGCATCTACATTTTTGTTGTAACGAGAGAAATCAATCCAATCAAAGGAGACACAGTGCGTAGAATTTTTGCACTCGCAACGAGCATCGCAGGCGCCTCGGCACTTGCAGTGTCAAGCCTAGCAATTGCTGCCCCAGCAAATGCGGCAGAAACGGTCAGCGGCGGCGGGGCCTCATTCCCATTCGTCTGGATTCAAGCTTGCGCATCAGATTTTAATGCGTCGCAGAATAACTTCACGATCCAATACACCAGTACTGGCTCGGGTACAGGCAAGTCCAACTTCACCAAGGGAACATTTGCCTACGGTCAAACCGACAGCAAGTACTCATCCGGTGAGCCAAGTTTCGGTTGGGAATACATTCCCAATATTGGTGGAGCTGTGACCTTCCCCATTAACTTGAAAAATGCCAAAACAGGCAGGACCCTCGGTTCCTCAATTCAGCTAAACCAGAAGACGTTGGCCAAAATTCTTGGTGGCCAAATCACCAGATGGAATCACCCTGAGATTCTCAAGACCAACACGCGGATTGCAAAGTCGATACCCGCAACCGGCATCACAGTTGCTTATCGTTCGGACAACTCGGGTACTTCCAACAACACTCTTCAGTACCTGAACTCTTGGACTCCAACAATCTGGTCAAAGGTTCAAGACGACTTCTCAACTGCCTTCCCGGGTGGCAAGCCAATCTCGAACAGTATTTCAGGTAAAGGCAACGCCGGTGTCTTGGCGAACGTCATTGCCACCGAAGGCGCGATCGGTTATGTCGACCTCGGAGACGCCAAGGGCTACCCCGCAGCGCGGATTCAAAACGCGCTGGGCGAATACATCGCACCGTCGTCGGCATCTGCTGCCAAGAACCTAGCCAACCAGACGGATATCCAAGCAAGTGGATTGGTTAATTTGAACTACAAGGTGAGAGCCAAAGGCGCCTACCCGGTCGCGATCTTCAGTTACTTCCTTGCCCGCACCGATGGTAAGGGTCCCAATGGGCTCGGTGTTCGCCAGTTCGCTGATTACCTACTTCAGAAGTGTGGACCTCAGCGTGCATCCGCACTGGGTTACGTACCGGTAGGCGGCAAGGTGCTTGCAAAGGCGAAGGCCCTAGCACTTCAAATCAAGTAACCAGAAATCAATAAAAACGGAACACAGTTCAGTTTATAGAGCGACGAAAGAGGTGAGGGCAATGAACCAGTATCGAAACCGACACCGGGGCATTGCCCTCACTGTCGCGTCTACGCTCAGCGCAACAATGCTGCTCAGTGCTTGCACGCCTCCCATGCCACCAGATGTTCTGGCGGCGCTGATGGAAAACGAAATTACTTGCCAAACCGGCAATCAAGACGTTACCGTGCCTGAGGAATTTTTGGGCAGTTTCGACATCGTGAACACCACACTTGGCGGAGTCTGCCCAGAACAATTGATCACCGAGGTCCTCAGCGACACCCCCGCAGGGGTCGTGATCACCACTACCGCTCCTACGGCCGATCAACGATCAGCTTTTGAAGCACAGTGCACTGGCGAAATAATCACCGTCCCGGTGTTCTCCTACGGGGTGACACTTGCCTACAACATTATTGGGCTTGAAGGTTTGATCCTGAGCGCCACCGTTCTGGGAGAAATACTGTCCGGGTCAATTACTGCATGGGATGATCCGGCAATCTCTGAAATTAACCCGGGCTACGATCTTGCTGGGTTACCAGAAATAGCAGTGATGAGCGTGGAGGATGGGTCTGGATCTGTGGAGGCGATGACAACCTACCTCTCGAATGAGGCGCCGGAATCCTGGCCACTGGGTGTCACTCGAACTCTGGAACGAGGAGAGAAGTTCCCCACCGAACTTGATGTGATTAATGAAATGATAGCCGTTGAAGGAACCGTTGCGGTCCTTCCCATTGTTCAAGCGATCAACAATCAGATCCCCATGGCGGCGGCGAAAGTCCAGGGTGAGGTGATCGGTCCCGACAACACGCAGCTCCAGAAAGTTGGATCGGGTGCCATGACGGTTGCGGTGGAACCCAATGCTTTGATCGCGACACCGGCAACGGGCGGGGTTCCAGTCGAGGGAAACTTTGACATAGCTGCATCCAAAATTGTTCTTGCGGAAGGTCAACCCTTAATCGGCTGGCCAATCATGGGCACAGCCCACGCGATGGTGTGCAACACGCCGGAAGATCCACTGCCGTTGTCCACGGTCCAATTCCTCGAGCGACTTTCGGGTCAAGGTTCATTTGAAACCTATGGATTAACGCCCCTACCCGAGCCGATCCGCGTTCAAACTTTCGCACCGCTGCAGGTCGCGCTAAGTGCGACGGCCGTGCCAGGTGAGACGGTCGTACCAGGTGAGACGGTCGTACCAGGTGAGAATGCGATCGAGTAGTTTCATTTTGCTCGTTGGATGAACAGGAGTTGAGCTTCGCAGGATTTCCCACCGGCGATACCCCCGCCGAGGACAAGGAGTTTTTCATAACTTCCAACGAACCCGGAGGAACGTGTGAGGATCGCGCCAACGGACCCGAAGTTTTAGAACCACCTTCCTTTGGCGCGCTGCCCCTGGTGGGACTTGCTTAGTGGTTTTTGGCCCGTTCCCATGACCGGCGAATCTCGTCTTCGGCTTCTTTGCGACCGGTCCAGGTTGCGCCCTCAACTGACTTACCGGGTTCAAGGTCTTTGTACACCTCAAAAAAATGTTGGATTTCTAGTCGGTCGAACTCGGCAACGTGGTGAATATCGCGCAGGTGTTCCATTCTTGGGTCACCCGCCGGGACGCACAGGACCTTGTCATCCCCGCCAGCTTCATCGGTCATCCGGAACATACCGACAGTCCGGCAGCATATGACGACACCGGGAAAGGTGGGTTCCTGCACGAGCACGAGGGCATCGAGTGGATCACTGTCAAGTCCAAGGGTGTTGTCAATAAAACCGTAATCATGGGGGTAGCGGGTTGAGGTGAACAGCATCCGGTCCAACCGAATTCGTCCACTCGTGTGGTCCACCTCGTACTTATTGCGACTTCCGCCGGGAATTTCAATTGTCACGTCAAATACGAGGGGATCCATAGAAGAATATTAGCCGGGCAGTACCTTTTAACCGTTCGGCGGTGACTTACAGTAGGTGTAATGCTCATCACTTGGACAATTTTCGCACGACGCCTCGGCGTTGCGGCGGGTTCATGCGGTTTGGCGCTCGGTCTACTGTCGGCGCCAACCGTGGTGTCAGCGGCGCCACCGACGGGTCCAGTCCCAGGCGTGTACCGACCGCTGAGCGTTGGTGCCACCGCGCCCAGCATCACCGGGCTGGACCGTTCAATTGGCAAACTCACCCAAAACGCTTCCCTCGGTGGGTTCTCGATGCTGGTTGTTGATCCGGTGAGCGAGAAGTCACTTTTCGTTGATCAAGTTGACAAAGCCAGGATTCCAGCTTCGGTTAACAAGGTGCTGACGGCGGCAGCCGCGTTGAGTTCACTCGGCCCAAATACCCGTCTGGCTACCCAAACGAAACTAAATGGCGTGGATCTATACCTGGTAGGCGGTGGTGACCCGCTGCTCAATAAAGCAAAGGGTGAAAATTCACTCAAGTCCCTTGCTAAAAAAACAATTAGTGCGTTGACATTGAGAAATCAAAAAAAAATAAAACTTTTTTACGATGATTCACTTTTTACCGGTCCATCCCTTGGGCCAGGCTGGAAAACCAGCTTCCCCAGAGCTGGCGTTGCAGCCCCCGTCTCAGCGCTGAGCGTGGGCCGAGCTCGGGTAAGTGCGGGATCGGTTGCCCGAGTATCAAATCCGGCCAAGCAAGTTGGCCAGCTCTTTGCCAAGCGACTCCAGAAGGCCGGAATTGCGGTAACGACGATTAGGCGCGGGAAAACTCCAACCGGGTCATCACAGCTTGCATCAGTTTCTTCAGAGCCGATCAGTACGCTTGTCGAAGTGATGCTGCGGGAATCAAACAACGATGTTGCTGAGATTCTTTTTCATTTGGTGGGCAAGAAAACTGTTGGCGAAGGTAGTTTTGCGGGGGGTGCTCGCGCGACCAAGTTGGTCTTGGGTCAAAACGGTATTTCAACCGTGAAACTGAATTTATTTGATGGCAGTGGGCTGTCGCGCCAAAACAAGATGACCAGCACGACCGTGGCACAGGTGCTCACCGAGATGGTCCGAGGTGATAAACCTCAGTGGGCCGCAATTGCAACCGGTCTCCCGGTGGCAGGTCGCACAGGAACACTTGACAATCGCTTTGACACCAAGAAAACCAAAGCGGGTGCCGGAGTGGTTCGGGCAAAGACGGGCTCACTTACCGGAGTGTCGGCATTAGCGGGAACCGTGCTGGACAAAAGTGGACGACTTCTCGTCTTTGTCATGATGGGTAACAAGGTCGGTTCACTGACGAGTGCACGCAACTCCATGGATCTCATTGCGACAAAATTAGCCAAGTGCGGTTGCCCGTGAGCGCGATCCCGCACCCGGAATTAATTCGTAGGGCCTCACGGCGCACTATGCCGACAGGTCCCATGGTCAGCGCCGAACACGCAGCCCAGGCGGTTACATCCATGCGAGAACTTGCACAGGTCGCAACGCGTGAGATCACGGCGGTATCACTTCTTGCAGCCCCCGTAACCCACCAAACCGTTGTCGTGGATCGAGCCGGCTGGGTTGAATCGAATATGAACGCTTTAGGGGTGATTGCTGAGATTGCAATGGCCGAAGGTGAGGAAGGTAATCCGCTGACCGACCGAGCAGGAGCGGTCCAAACCGGACTTGCTCTTGGTTGGGCATCGGGAAAAGTTTTGGGTCAATACGAAGCGCTCGTCAATCCAGGGCGTTTACTCCTTGTTGCACCAAATATTACTCAGGTTGCGCAATCACTAAATGTCGACGAACGAGACTTTCAACTATGGGTGTGTTTACACGAAGAAACTCACCGGCTTCAATTTGGTGCGGTTCCTTGGATGCAGGGTCACTTCATTGGACTCATCAAGGAATTAATTGGCGCTAACAAACTTGCAAGCAGTGCGTACCCGTGGCGGATGATGCAGGTCCTAAATTCACTCATCCGCGATGATGGCTCAAGTTTGATTGAACTAGTTCAAAGTGAAGACCAAGTGCGAATCTATCGGAAGATTGTTGCTTTACTGACTCTGTTGGAGGGCCACGCCGATTTCGTTATGGACCAGGGGGGACCCGACCTTGTCCCCAGTGTTGCTCAGATCCGACGTAAATTTGAAGTGCGACGTGATTCAAATAAAAAACTAATCACCAGACTCCTCGGCATGGATGAAAAACTTATGCAGTACCGAAAGGGTGAAGCATTCGTCAGCAGTTGCGTGGACGCAATGGGAATCGCGGATTTCAATGTTGTGTGGGCAGCGTCCGGGAACTTGCCAACCATGTTTGAAATTGAAAACCCAACAACATGGCGAAAGCGAATTCTTCACCGCCATGAATAAGCCGGCATCTCAAACGGTGGTCGCCCTACGCAACAGCGTCAAAGCGTGCTTGGACCCCGGTACCGAGTCGGTAGTCGTTGGTCTCTCCGGTGGCGCGGACTCGCTCGTGCTTACGGCCATTGCGCTTTGGGTTGGCGAACGGGCAGGTTTCGCAGTGCACGCCGTTGTGGTCGACCACGGCCTTCAAATTGGTTCCCGCGAGAATGCCAGCAACGCAGCGATCGCCGCCACCACCTTGGGCGCCACCTCAATTGAAATTCGAACTGTTGACGTTGGAACAGATGGTGGCATGGAAATGGCAGCGCGGACCGCGCGGCGTGCGGCGTTACTCGATGCCGCAGCCGGTCGCCCAATTTTGCTTGGACACACGGCTAACGACCAAGCTGAAACGGTGTTGTTGCGACTGTTGCGCGGCTCGGGTTCACACAGCCTGTCCGCAATGTCTGCGTGCACGACCACCTGGCACCGACCTTTCCTTTCGCACCCTCGAGGTGACATTGAACTTTGCGTCCAAGAATTATTAGTCCCGATTGGGATCACCCCCTGGCAGGATCCACATAATTTCGATGAAGGTTTTTCGCGGGTCAAAATGCGCAAGAATCTGGACACTTTGAGTGAGGAGTTCGGCCCTTCAATTGTCTCCGGTCTTGTGCGTACAGCTGACATGCTGCGAGCTGATGACCAAGCACTTGATGAAATGACCCGAGAAAGTGCCCGTTCGGCGCAGAAATCGGAATGCAGCATCAGCATGAGTGTCATGGAATTGGCGAACGTGCCGGCCGCGATTCGGACTCGACTCATTAAATTGCTCTTTGACGAGTTGATCGGGGGAACTCGAGAAAACTCGCCATTAACCTACCAACATGTCATGAGTGTTGAGACACTCATTTCAGCCTGGTCGGGTCAAGGTGAGACTGCTTTGCCATTGGGTGTGAGTGCCAAGAGGGAATATGGAAGGCTATCCCTTACTCGGGAAACTAAAGGAGCGGTGCGTGGACTCAAGTCACATTGAATCTCAGTTGGATCATGTACTTCTCACCGAAGTGCAACTACATGACCGGATCGCCGAGTTGGCCACTCAAATTGCGGCAGACTTCCCAGCCAACGAAGACTTACTTCTTGTTGGAGTCCTTAAAGGCGCCGTCATGGTGATGGCAGACCTCGCGCGGGCACTACCTCGACACGCGCACATGGACTGGATGGCCGTTTCCTCCTATGGCTCGGGGACTACTTCCAGCGGCGTTGTTCGAATCCTCAAAGACCTTGACACCGATATTGCCGGCCGCAATGTTCTGGTGGTCGAAGACATTCTTGACTCGGGCCTAACCTTGAGTTGGTTGCTCAAAAACCTCGGGTCGCGAAAGCCAAAGTCCCTCGAGGTTTTCACCCTCCTTCGCAAGCCGGAAGGTATGAAAATGAAAGTCGATGCCAAATATGTCGGCTTTGACATTCCCAACGAATTTGTGGTCGGTTACGGCTTGGACTATGACCAGAACTACCGCAACCTGCGATCAATCGGCACGCTGGCTCCCCACGTCTACGAATCCTGAGTACCAAATGTGCTCAGACTTGATCGAGACCTGCACCGACGCGTACATCGAACAGGTCTCAAACCCGTAACTGAAAAAGTGATAGCGCACGACATCTACGAAATAGTGAAATGCATTGTCAACCAAACTACGGGCAGACCTGCTCTTTATGACCGACGAAAAGCAAGATCATGAAATCTTCAGGGTGGTGATCTTGCGTCAGGTAGAATATGAGGTTCGCCCAACGCGAAACCATTGGTGCATCGCCCTCGGTAGCCTCAGGGCGTAGTACCGTTGCACGATGGATCTTAGGAAGATTTTGCGGGGCCCAATTTTCTGGATCGCGATTGCGGTCATTTTTGTTCTCGTGGGCTCAAGCCTGATCTCAGGGATCGGTGCACCCGAGGAAGTGGACACCAGCGTCGCCATTTCTGAGATTCAGGGTGGCAACATTGATACGGCGACGATCACCGATCGTGACCAAGTCTTGGAACTCGTTCTTAAAAATGGTGACACGGTTCGCACGACGTACGTGACCGGTCAGGGTGTTGTACTGCAGGAGTTGCTGCAAATCAAGGCGGACTCCGGAGCCCTCCCAGGCGGCTACAACGTCGTGGTTCCATCAGAAAACATCTTCTTTACCCTGATAATTTCGTTAATCCCATTCATTCTTTTGGTCCTCATTATGGTTTTCATTTTTTCTCAAATGCAGGGCGGCGGATCAAAACTCATGCAGTTTGGCAAGTCAAAAGCCAAGTTGGTGACCAAGGACATGCCGCAAACCACCTTCGCTGACGTCGCTGGCGCCGCCGAAGCCGTGGAGGAACTTCAGGAGATAAAAGAATTTCTGGCAGACCCGGAGAAGTTCAAGGCGGTTGGGGCAAAGATCCCCAAGGGTGTATTGCTCTACGGCCCACCTGGTACCGGTAAGACGCTGCTCGCCCGGGCGGTGGCCGGTGAAGCCGGTGTCCCCTTCTATGCAATCTCAGGATCTGACTTTGTTGAAATGTTCGTTGGCGTTGGGGCAAGCCGGGTGCGTGATCTTTTTGAGCAAGCGAAAGCGAATGCGCCAGCAATTATCTTCATGGACGAAATTGATGCCGTCGGTCGACATCGTGGGGCTGGAATGGGCGGTGGCCACGACGAGCGCGAGCAAACCCTGAACCAGATGTTGGTTGAAATGGATGGCTTTGATGTCTCAGGTGGTGTGATCATGATTGCTGCGACCAACCGCCCCGACATCTTGGATCCGGCGCTGCTGCGTCCTGGACGCTTTGATCGACAAATTGCCGTTGATCGACCTGACCTCAAAGGTCGCTTTGAGATCCTCAAGGTCCACGCGAACGGAAAGCCATTCTGTGACGATGTTGAAATGATGAACGTGGCCCGCCGAACACCAGGCTTCACGGGCGCCGACCTGGCCAACGTTCTCAATGAGGCCGCGTTACTCACGGCACGTGAAGGTGCGTCCGAGATCACGAATGTGATCATGGACGAAGCAATTGACCGGGTGATGGCAGGTCCGCAAAAACGCACGCGCGTCATGGATCACGAAGAACGATTGATCACGGCCTACCACGAAGCGGGACACGCACTTGTTGCAGCAGCGCTGCCCGGCAATGATCCCGTTCACAAAATTACGATCATGCCGCGCGGACGTGCACTGGGCTACACCATGGTGTTGCCCGAACAAGAGAAATACTCGACCACCCGCAGCCAAATGCTCAATCAGCTGGCTTACATGCTCGGCGGTCGGGCAGCCGAGGAATTGATTTTCCACGATCCCACGACCGGTGCATCCAACGACATTGAAAAGGCAACTGCTGTTGCCCGCGCCATGGTTATGCAGTACGGCATGACCGAGCGGTTGGGTGCAATCAAATACGGGCAAGAGCAGGGTGAAGTGTTCATGGGCCGCGATATGGGTCACACGAGAGACTTCTCCGAAGAAGTTGCTGCCGCGATCGATGAAGAAGTGCGAGCTTTCATCGAAACGGCTCACCAAGAAGCTTACGACCTACTCGTAGCCAACCGTGAATCACTTGATGCAATCGTCGTAGCGCTGATGGAGCGAGAGACATTGCAGAAAGAGGAGATTGCGGAGATCTTCGCCGAACTGAACTTACGTCAGCCTCGTGACGCTTGGACCGGTTCAGCCCGAAGGACACCCGATATCAGCGGACCGGTTGAAGTGCCTGCACTTGACCCGGCCAAGTCCAATATCTAGTTTAATTGCCTAATGAGCGGCATTAATCCCATTAGCATCGTACATACGGGCCCCACGGCTCCCTACAACCCTGCGGGTGTGGAACAGGCGATTCGAGACCTCCTGATCGCAATCGGGGAAAATCCGGACCGGGACGGTCTCATTGACACTCCGGCTCGGGTTGCCCGGGGTTATGCCGAAATTTTTGGCGGACTGCACCAAACCCCGGAGGAAGTCCTCACCACAACTTTTGACCTCGGGCATGACGAATTAGTGATTGTAAAAGACATCAGCTTCAACAGCATGTGTGAGCACCATCTGCTTCCCTTTTATGGACAGGCCCACATCGGATATATCCCAAATGAAAATGGTCGCATTACCGGGCTCTCGAAACTGGCCCGCGTCACAGACGTTTTCGCGCGGCGCCCTCAAGTGCAGGAACGGCTCACAAGTCAGATCGCTGACTCGATCATGAGAATTTTGCAACCACGTGGCGCGATTGTCATTCTTGAGGCCGAGCACATGTGTATGTCACTACGTGGAGTGCGGAAGCCCGGCGCCGTCACCGCGACCAGCGTCGTGCGGGGCTCATTACGAGACGCCGTTACCCGTTCAGAGGCCGTGACGTTAATCATGGGGCGCTAGTTTTTATGTCTGCCGACTCCCTGGCAATCAATTCCCCGATGATCATGGGGATTCTGAACCTAACCCCAGACTCATTTTCTGACGGTGGTCAATTTGATTCGGTAGCTTCAGCGGTTCAAGCGGGGATCTCGATGGTCGAGGCGGGCGCGAACATCATTGATATTGGAGGAGAGTCCACCCGTCCTGGAGCCGAACGAATCTCACTTGAAGTGGAACTAGAGCGAGTAATTCCGGTGATCGGGCAATTGTCGGCGCAGGCTGTTTACGTGAGCATTGACACGACGCGCTCGGAGGTTGCCAAGGCCGCCGTCGCCGCTGGGGCGCAAATGGTCAATGACGTGAGTGGTGGTCTCTCAGATCCACAAATGTTCGAGGTGGTTGCAAGTCTTGGCGTTCCCATTGTGCTTATGCATTGGCGTGGCCCGAGCAAAACCATGCAGGAAAACATCCACTACGAAAATGCTCTCGCTGAAGTTTGTTCCGAGCTGCAGAACCAGGCCGAGCTAGCCTGCAGCGCAGGTATTCGTCGCGGCAACATAATTCTTGATCCCGGAATTGGTTTCGGAAAAGAAGCCGAGCACAACTGGGACCTACTAAAAAATATCGACGCTCTTTTGACGCTTGGCTACCCGTTGCTCGTTGGTGTTTCACGCAAGAAATTCCTGGGTTCACTACTCGCAGAACTTGACGGCTCACCGCGCGATGTCGGCGAGCGCGATACCGCATCGGCAGTTTTGTCCGCCCACGTCCTCCAACGTGGTGCTTGGGGAGTTCGCGTTCATGACGTCCGGGCATCCAGTGATGCATACAAGGCGCTCTGCGGGATTAACCCGGATCCTGCGGTCGACTCGATTGAACTGTTGGGGTTACGTGAATTTGGGTACCACGGGGTGCTCGACCATGAACGGATCAACGGCCAGTTTTTTAGTGTTGATGCAACTCTGGGACTTTCTATTTCGCATGCTGCTTACACCGACGACCTTGCGGACACCGTCAATTACGCCGAGGTGGCGAACGCAATCCGTGCGCGAATCGGCGGTGAACCCGTGGACTTGATCGAAAAACTAGCCGAACTGATCGCTACTGATTGCTTGGCATTCCCACAGGTTGTTTATGCCAAAATTAGGGTTCATAAACCCAATGCACCAATCGAAGGTGAATTCGGAGACGTCATTGTCACTCGCGCCAAATTTATCATCTCATGACGAATACGGTGCTGATTGCCTTTGGTGCAAACATGGGCGACCCGGTTGACACGGTGAAGCTGGCGTATCAGGAACTAGTCCAAGTGTGGACGCCCATTGCTAGTTCATACCTGTACCGGAGCACGGCGGTTGGCGGAGTTAAACAGGATGACTTTATTAATGCGGTGGCGGTTTTTGAAACGCGGCTTTTCGGGATGGAAATTTTAGGTGAACTTCACCGAGTAGAGAATGCGCATGCGAGAACCCACGAAGTTCGTTGGGGTCCAAGAACCTTGGATCTTGATGTCATCGCGCTCTGGGAAAATGGTGACCCCGTGACGAGTTTGGATCCGATTTTGACGCTTCCACATCCACGGGCGTGGGAGCGTGTTTTTGTCACGGCTCCTTGGGCCGAGTTGGATCTGGCGGAGCCATTCAGCGAACTCCCCGGTTTCGGTCCGGTTAAAAATCTAGCTTCAACGGCCGGAGTAATTGATCGGCTCGAGATCGGCCTTGCCCGCTAATGCAGGCGACAAAGGTCTCACGGCTGGTGCTGATCGCACTGGTGTTGATGGCAATTGGGTTTGCGCTTACTCAGATCCTGATGGGGCAAAGTTCGCGCTCACTCCCGGTGCCGGCAATTGCGGCCGGCGCGATGTGGATTCTGGGCGGGGGATTTGCTCTTTGGACCTATTTCGCTAAGCCACGCCTCAAACGGGAACCGGGTGCTAGACCGTTTCCGCCACTGGCATCGGCTCGGCTCGCGGTATTGGCGCTGGCCGGCAGCAGAACCGGGGCCGTTATTGCTGGTTTTTACGCTGGGGTGGCCCTTGCCTCGATGGGTGGCATGGATACTCCCGCCGGCTGGAGTGCCACCGTGAATGGCTTTCTGGCGGCACTCGGAGGGACCCTGCTCGTTATTTCCTCACTGTGGCTGGAGAGCTTGTGCATCGCAAGAGACCAGGGCACGACATCGCAGCGGTGATCAAAGTACTGTGCCTACATGAGTGAACCCTTGCTTGAAGACCTACCCTTTGACGAACTGCGGCACCAGGCGTTTCACCTGGCAGAAAAGAAATTGGATATTGGTTTCTTCACCGACGTTTTTTCGCACATGCCAGGTATGGTGGCAATCGAAGGTGAGGGGGGCGACCTTGGGTCTATAGGTGGAACATTTATTGAAACGGTTCGTGCGACCAAGCAAATGTTTGGTCACGGTGAACTTGACCCCGATATGCAGGCACTGCTACGTGCGCGATTCGCCACCTATATCAGGGCTAACGATCCAAGTCACCAATAACAATGAACATGCTGCTAATTGCAGCGGGGAGTTGATCAAGGCGATGGCCCACCAGCGTGGGAACAAGGGCCTGAAAATTATTAAATGAAGCAGACCGTAATTTCAGCCGCCATGGTGTTTTATCACCGGCACTGACCAAATACCAGCCGTTAATACCGGTTGGCCCGTCAACCCAACTATAAGAATTTCCTTCTGGGGCTCGCACCACCTTGGGGAGAACCACGTTGACGTCCGTTCCAACGGTTGATTCAAGGTGCGGCCAGATGTTTGCAATCAATGTATTACTGAGCTCAACTTGATCAATGAGTGCTAAAAAGCGCGAGTAAGCGTCACCGTCCTGGTAAACCGTTGGCTTGGTTATATCCAGTTGCTGATAGTTGAGGTAATCCGTGCTCAGTCGAAGGTCGTTACCTAATCCACTGGCCCAGGCCACCGGCCCGCTAGTGCCAAAGGAAATTGCAGAATCGGGATCCAGCACAGCTAATCCGCTGAGTTCGGCGTGATTCAAGTTTCTCCTTAGTATCGGGAGAATTTTCTGCAATTCACGGTTGATTTCTTGACTTTGCTCGTGCGTATTCGTTGGCAGGTCGTGGGCGACACCACCGATCCGCGCGAACATTGGGTGCACACGATTACCCGTGATTAATTCAAAAAGGTTGGCGATTTGATTGCGAATTTGCTGGGTCTGTGTCGTTGGCAGGAATGCGATCAGTGACGAGATTCTGGTGAATTCGGCAAGCAGCATTCGGATCCAGGTGGCCCGCTCGGGCGGATGGATTCCCATCGAGGATTCAAGGGTGAGAGCAACGCCCAGTTCTGAAGTGAATGGCGCGTACCAATCGTGACGGTTAGCCAGCATCATTATTTGTCGGTAGTCGCGCACTTCGAAGAGTTTTTCTGCACCGCGGTGCATGTAACCAATGCGAGGCTCGATTTTTGTGATCACCTGGCCGTCAAGGTTGAGGTGTAATTGAAAGCCACCTTGGGCACTTGGGTGAAATTTACCCAGATCGATTTTGATCTCACCGGGGGCCAAGCCAACTCCGGCAATCACATTACGCATACGCGCAACGCTTCATGTTTGAACTCCGAAATCCTGAATGAGCCACCTGAAGTCGTTCCGGCCAGAATCGACCTCGATGATTTCGGTGGCGGTGATGTCGGGCCTTGACGCTTTTGCCGCGTGTGCACAAGAGTCCAACGCAACGTGGGCCGTGATATTGACGCTACCGTTGGGAATCGGGCGAACGGAATTGCCAAGTTGATATCCGGTCAGGGTCCCGGCATCAAATAACCCATTGCGTCTCTGATCCACGGAATGCGAGTAGTCAATGGCAATTGCCCTACCGGCACTAAAAATATTTATCAACTTAGCCCAGGTGCGGTCACGAGTGATTCCGAGTTCGCGCCGCGCATGTGGGGAAGTCTCAGGCCACCATGTCACTAGCCACTCTAAGTCTGCTTCTGAAATCGATTCGCCCAGTTGCTCGTGCCCGGTCTCGGGGTCGACCAGCACCGTTCGTGGTGTGAGGTCTTCATCGAATTCGACAATGGTCGTGGGAATGTCATCGAGAAGTTCATGGGCAATGACAACCCCGGACTGCTCCCGGATCGGGATCCATCGCACGTCACCGCTGGAGACATCGTAAATCTGGGTTTTCCAGTTGAGTCCTTTTTCCCGGATAAGGGGTTGCAGGTTTTTTATTAGTGAGCCATCAGAACCGCCAACGTCGAGGATCAAGAACTGAGCGGGATAGCCGCAGCGCTTGTACGTTTCCAGTAAATATGGAAATAAGTTGCCGGCCAAATCCGGATTGGATTGAACTGCGGTTCGGAAGTGTTGATATGGGTTTGTTCCTTTCGATCCAAACTCACCATAAAAGCTGCCGGGGCCGAAAGCTGCGAACTCCCAGGCCTTGATCCAAGGAATGTAAGGGGACATGGGACACGACGTTAGTCACCTCTAGGCTTTTGGCATGGACTCGCCTCCGCGTTTGCGCATTGGGGTGGTCGGAGCTGGGCGAGTCGGTGCAGTGCTGGGCGCGGCCCTTCGAGCGGCCGGTCATAACTGTGTTGGTGTAAGTGCGGTCTCAGATTTGTCCCGGCTTCGAGCCGAAGCACTCCTTGCGGGTGTCCCCGTCAAAGCGGCGGACGAAGTCGTTGCGCAAGCTGAACTGGTAATTCTGGCCGTGCCGGACAGTGTTCTTCCCGACCTCGTTCGTGGTTTTTCCTCGAGTGAAGTGTTCGTTCCAGGACAGTTTGTCGCTCACACCTCCGGAAGTTACGGGATTTCCGTTTTTGATTCGGCGCCACAAGTTTCACCCATGGCAATCCACCCGGTCATGACTTTCACCGGAACCAGTGTTGACCTCGCGCGCTTGGTGGACACGCCATTTGGTGTCACGACCACGGACACGCTGCGACCGGTGGCAGAAGCGCTCGTGGTCGAAATGGGCGGCGAGCCGGTTTGGGTTCCGGAAGAGTCACGGGCGATTTATCACACCGCGATGGTGCTGAGTTCAAACTATCTCAACGTGTTGGTCAACGAAGCCATCTCACTTTTGGTAGAGGCCGGCATGGAGAGCCCACAACGGTTACTGGCGCCGCTGCTCAGTGCATCCCTTGATAACGCATTACGTCTTGGAGATAAAGGTCTTACCGGTCCGGTCGCCCGCGGCGATGGCGAAGTAATTCGCAAACACCTCGATGCGCTAAAAGATCGACGAAGTTCGCAAAATGCGTATCGAGCTCTTGCCCGTCTAGCAACTGATCGAGCTCTTGCCGCCGGTTTGCTCTCTGTTGATCAAGCCGCGGACCTTCTGATTGAGTTAAGTGAGACCCAATGACCAAGTTGATCCACGACGGTGGTGAACTCAAAAGGGAGTTGGGGGTGATCCGGGCTTTCGTCCCGACAATGGGTGCACTGCATCAAGGGCACCTTGACCTTGTTGCGGCCGCAAGGGAGTTAGTTGGCCCAGAAGGTGAAGTTGTCCTATCAGTTTTTGTGAATCCAACGCAGTTCGGACACTCAGCGGAGGTGTTGAAATACCCCAAGACCTTGGAAAGGGATCTCGAAAAATGTGAAGCCAGCGGGGTTGACATCGTGTTCGCACCGAGTGTCGAGGACATGTACCCGGATGGGATTGAGACCTCTGAAAACATCAGCGTGCAACCGGGACCGCTGGGTTCAGCACTTGAGGGCGCAGATCGGCCCGGACATTTCGCCGGTGTGCTCACCGTCGTTGCAAAACTTTTCCATTTAACGGAACCAAACTTCGCTACTTTCGGTGAAAAGGATTACCAGCAGTTAGCACTGATTTCGCAGATGGTGCAACAACTCAACTTCCCCGTTAAAGTCAATGGAGTGCAAATACGTCGCGAATCTGATGGGCTGGCCATGAGTTCGAGAAACGCGTTTCTAACCAGTTCGCAACGGCTTCAAGCTACATCAATCTCTCGGGCGCTTTTTGCAGCTCAAAAAGTTGTTGGAAGTGTGGACGTGAAATTGAGTGCGGCCAGGGTCGAACTCGCCGGTGAAATTGAAACTTCGTATCTAGTTGCCATGAGTAATGACCTCTCCCGTGAACTTGAAAGTACCGAAGTCGAGCAAGAGGGCAGGTTACTTTTTGCCGGGACTTTAGGGTCCACTCGACTAATTGACAATATGCCACTGAGGATGGCAAATCCACATGAGTGAAATTCATATTCCTCGCTGGCTGACCTCAGATTCGCCAGGTTGGCAAATTAAAGCCGACGTGATCGTGATCGGGTCCGGCGTCGCCGGCCTTGCGGCAGCAATTCACGCCCGTCGCACTGGCCGAAGTGTTGTGATTCTGACGAAGGCTCAAATAGATGAAGGGTCAACGCGCTGGGCCCAAGGCGGAATTGCCGCAGCGCTGGCGGAGGATGATTCGCCGTCCGAACACCGAGACGACACCATTTCTGCCGGCGCGGGATTGTGTAACCCGCAGGCTGTCGAGGTACTTGTCACCGAAGGCCCACAGGCGGTCCGAGACCTGATTTCCCTGGGCGCAAATTTTGATCTTGACCCGAGCGGTGAAATTTCACTCACCAGGGAAGGTGGACACCACCGCGACCGGATTGCCCACGCAGGGGGGGATGCAACCGGCGCTGAAATCTCGCGGGCATTGGTCTCGGCAGTTCTTAATGACCCCGGTATTGAAATTATCGAAAACGCATTGGCGCTCGACCTGTTGACCGACGAAAGTGGTGCGGCGCAGGGTGTGACCCTGCACGTCATGGGGTCGGGGCAGCGCGATGGCATTGGTGCCGCACTTGCTCCAGCCGTGATTTTGACAACAGGTGGTTTTGGACAGGTCTTTGGCCAAACAACAAACCCTTATGTTTCTACCGGAGATGGGATTGCGCTGGCACTTCGAGCCGGTGCCAGCATCGCGGACCTTGAATTCGTGCAGTTCCATCCGACTGTTTTGTGGTTGGGGCCACTTGCGCAGGGGCAACAACCCCTGGTCAGCGAAGCGGTGCGTGGTGAAGGCGCTCGGCTACTTGATCCAGAACTTCAGCCATTCATGCAGTCTATTCACGAACTGGGTGATTTAGCGCCCCGTGACGTCGTTGCGAAAGAAATAATGAAAGTGATGCGTTCATCTGGATCTGCTCACGTGTGGCTTGATGGTCGCATGCTCGGTGCTGATACCTGGGTACGCAGATTCCCTACGATTCTTGCGAGTGCGCGCTCACGTGGAATTGATCCGGTAACCGATCTAATACCCGTTGGCCCAGCCCAGCACTATGTCTCTGGTGGTGTTGTGACAGATCTTTTTGGTCGATCGAGCATCCCCGGGCTCTACGCTGCGGGCGAGGTCGCCTGCACCGGCGTTCATGGTGCAAATCGATTAGCTTCGAATTCCCTTTTGGAGGGATTGGTGTACTCCCGCCGGATCATGAGCGCCATTAATTCGGATGCTCTTGCCCGTCAAAACTCTGTCGCTGGATCCGTGGAAGATTCATTTTTAATTCCGCATCGGATTAGACGAGACATGCAAAGCATCATGGACCGTAATGCTGGCGTGCTCCGAAGTGAAGCTTCACTCACCCAGGCGCAGAATTGGTTGGCCGGCGTCACAAGCACCGGAGCCCGCGCATGTACAGAAGATTGGGAGAGCGCCAATCTATTCATGGTTTCGCAAGTGCTAATCGCAAACGCGCTGGCCCGACAGGAGACGCGTGGTTCGCATTGGCGCGAGGACTACCCCGATCGACGCTCCGATTTTGAGGTTCGACTAGTTTCGCACCGTTCAACAGCTGGTGAACTGGTCACAGCAACTACTGGGATAGGGACCTGATGCAGTCGCATAAAATCAAGAAGGAACTCGCGGACCAATTGATTGCGGCAGGATTAAATCCCCTTGACGTATCCGAGGTTGTACTGCGCTCCCTTCATGAAGACGCGGATGACAGTGGGGATGTGACTTCAATTGCAACAATCCCCAGCGATCAAGTTTCAACACTGGATTTAGTTGCGCGCGACTCTGGAACTATCGCTGGGATCCCAGTTGCAGCGTCTGTATTCGTCATTTTGGGTGGAACTCGCGTTCAAGTACAGACTCATGTGAGTGATGGAGAGCGGGTGCTCCCAGGTACGGTCCTTCTCACGGTTACCGGACTAACGCGAGTCCTGTTGCAGGGTGAGCGCCCTGCTCTGAATTTGCTTAGCCACCTGAGCGCTATTGCAACCGCTACGAGTACTTGGGCCGACGCCTTGGGAAACTCAGTCACAAAAGTCCGTGATACGAGAAAGACAACTCCCGGATTACGAACCCTGGAGAAGTACGCGGTCCGGTGTGGTGGGGGGCTCAATCACCGGATGAACCTCTCTGACGCCGCCTTGATAAAGGACAATCACGTCATGGCTGCGGGTGGGGTTTCTCAAGCCTATAACCTGATCAAGGACCGCTTCCCTCACTTACCGGTTGAAGTTGAAGTCGACTCAATGGATCAACTCGAAGAGATTCTCAACGTTGGGGCTGATCTTGTTCTATTGGACAATTTCACAATCGAGGAATTGAAGACTGCAGTGAAAGTAAATGCTGGTCGCGCAAAGTTGGAGGCCTCTGGTGGTTTCACCCTTGACCAGGCCGCGGCGGTCGCAACTACCGGAGTTGACTACGTTGCGGTCGGGGCGATTACCCACTCTGCTCCCGTTCTAGATATTGGAGCTGACATTCGGATGGAGTCGATCTAGTGTTGCTCGCGATTGATGTTGGAAATACGAATACGGTTATTGGCCTTTATGAGAGTCAGACTCTTCATAAGTCGTGGCGGATTAACACCGATTCCGCTCAGACCGCCGACGAACTGGCCTTGAAATACCGCGGCCTTTTAGAGAACGAACCGGGGGTTACCGGCGTTGCCTTGTGTAGTACCGTCCCGGCCGTTCTGCATCAAATGCGACTCATGATCGAGCGTTACTACTCTGACCTTCCGGTCGTGATTGTCGAGCCTGGTATTAAGACCGGCGTACCCATTCTGACCGACAACCCGAAAGAGGTCGGGGCGGACCGAATTGTAAATACGCTTGCTGCCCATCATCTCTACGGAGGCCCGTGCATCGTTGTTGATTTTGGGACTTCGACCAACCTTGACGTTGTGTCTAATAAAGGCGAGTTTCTTGGTGGCGCATTAGCACCCGGCATTGAAATTTCAATTGAAGCACTTGCTCAGCGGGCAGCCCAACTGCGCCAGGTGGAACTTGTGGCACCGCGTTCGGTAATTGGGAAAAACACCGTGGAGGCATTGCAATCAGGCGCGGTCTACGGATTTGCCGGCCAAGTGGACGGCCTGGTCGAGCGAATCATTGAAGAAACGGGTCCCGTCACAGCCGTCATTGCAACTGGTGGACTAAGCCAAATTGTTGTTGCCGAGTCGCGAACAATCACACATCACGAACCAAATTTAACCCTGCTCGGTTTAGCGCTTCTTTTTGAAAAAAATCAGACCTAACGAAGATCAAGATTTAAGGACCTGGGATCCCGCTATCACTCCTAAGACTGTGGCAAGACCATGAATTGGCCCGGTAGTTCGGGGCAGAATTAAGGTTCGAATCCCGATGGCGCCCGCTCCTGCGTCGTCGATTGCATTATCTCCGACCATCAGCAGGTCCTCGGGTCCAATTCCAATCGCGTCGCACACCGCAAGAAAAATTTCGGGATTGGGTTTGACGAAACCCAACTCTGCCGAAGTAAAAACGTGGTCGACGGACTCGGTGATTCCCATCCGATCCAGGATCTCGTTGATATTTAAAGCGATATTTGACACGATGACGGTAGTGATTCCCTGCTCGCGCAGGGCATCGAGTACGGGAAGAGTGTCGTCATAGACGAACCAGGCGTCGGTAATGCTGGCGTAAAGGGCCGATGCGAGCGCCTCCTCGGTGAAGTCGCGTAAAAGCCTCGTGAAGATTTCTTCGTGCGCCGTTTTGCTGAGATCTCGTTCGTGATGCGGGTCTTCAATTCGAGCGAACTCGACAATTGAATTCAACTTGGGCACGATGTTGGCGTAATCCAGTGGATCCAGTCCCACGCTGTCGCAGGCGATTTCCAACCACAACTCGCTACTTCCCTGGTCCACCAGGGTTGAATGAAAATCAAAGAGCACACCCTTGATCGAACTGGGTTGAGATAGTGGATGCGAAAGGCTCACGCGGTGAGTCTAGGTCCAAGTTTGTGGGAGACGTGTCTCTAATAGCCTTAGGAACTGTGAGTAATGAGTTAGACGTCCCCGAGCAGGTACAGATCCGGCGAGACAAGCGCCAAGTGATCCTGGACCGTGGTTTACAGGCCTATCCGGTATCCCTTCCCATCACGACTTCCATCGCACAATTGCGCGAGCGGTACGGCGATTTAGATGCAGAAGCGACAACCGGTGTAATTGTTGGGATTGCCGGTCGAGTGATTTTCAGCCGCAATACCGGAAAATTGGCTTTTGCCACAATCGCCGCGGGAAGTGGTGAAACCATCCAAGCCATGGTTTCCCTCGGTCAGGTGGGTGAAGTGAGTCTTTCGGACTGGAAAGCACTCGTTGACCTCGGAGATCAGATATTTGTTGAAGGGGAAGTGATCTCCTCAAAACGAGGCGAACTCTCCGTGTTCGTAGATTCGTGGAGCATGGCGGCAAAGTCGCTACGCCCACTTCCCGTTGCCCATAAAGAGATGAATGAAGAGTCTCGGGTTCGTCAGCGCTACATAGATTTGATTATGCGTCCGGAGGCACAGGTCATGGCGCGAACAAGAGTCAAGGCAGTATCAGCTCTGCGCACGTCGCTCTCTAATCGGGAGTACCTTGAAATTGAAACCCCGATGTTGCAAACTCAACCGGGTGGCGCCACTGCACGGCCGTTCATTACCCATTCAAACGCATTTGGGATAGACCTCTTCTTGCGGATTGCCCCAGAGTTATTCCTCAAACGTGCAGTGGTTGGCGGTTTGGATCGAGTATTTGAGATCAATAGAAATTTTCGCAACGAAGGCGCCGACTCATCCCACTCGCCCGAGTTTGCGATGCTCGAATTTTACCAAGCGTTTGCCGACTACCAAGATATGGCAAGGATAACTCGTGAGTTAATTCAAGAGGCTGCGCAAGCAGTCGCTGGGTCCATGACTGTGATTCACTTTGACGCGAGCGAACACGATCTCTCAGGTGAGTGGCCACAGATTGACCTTTATGGTTCGCTATCGCAAGCAGTCAACCAGGACGTAACACCCGACACGTCACGAGCAGTTCTTGAGTCATTGTGTAACGCAGCGGACATCAAATTTGCTCCTACCTGGGTGAATGGGAAACTTGTCGAGGAGCTTTTTGAGCATTACGTCATTCCAACATTTACCGGACCAACATTTGTTATGCATTTTCCCGTTGACACCTCACCGTTAACGCGTGATCACCGATCGCGGGCTGGGGTAGTAGAAAAATGGGACCTCTATATTGACGGTTTTGAGCTGGCAACCGGTTATTCCGAGTTGGTCGACCCGGTGATTCAGCGTGAACGTTTGGTGGAACAAGCAACCCTTGGCGCACAGGGCGACAAAGAAGCAATGCCCCTCGACGAGGATTTCCTGCGAGCACTTGAGCATGGAATGCCACCCAGCGGCGGGGTCGGGATGGGTGTGGATCGGCTACTTATGGTACTCACGGGACAGGGTATCCGAGAAACGATTTTGTTCCCACTTGTTAAACCGGAGCGGGATCAATGATCACGATCAGGGCGGCTCGGACATCTGATGTTCGGGAGATCAGGACGCTAATTGACTCCTATTCAACCGATGGAAGTTTGCTGACGAAGGCCACCGTGACAATTTTTGAGGACATTCAAGAATTCTTAGTGGTGAGCGACGGTGAACGGGTGATCGGTTGCGGCGCGCTCCATGTCATGTGGGAGGACTTAGCCGAAGTCCGCACGCTTGCAGTTGTTCCGGATCGATCCCACGAAGGTATTGGGTCCCAGTTACTCGAACACCTCTTAGAACGGGCGCGCATGCTCGGGACAAAGCGGGTTTTTTGTCTCACTTTTCGCAAAGACTTTTTTGGGCACCACGGTTTCGTAGAAATTGATAACACTCCGGTTGCGCACGACGTTTATGAACAAATGCTGCAGTCCTACGACGAAGGGGTTGCCGAGTTTCTCGGACTTGAACGAGTAAAGCCAAATACTCTTGGAAACTTTCGAATGCTGCGCGAGATTGTCTAAAGGCTCAACCAGTATTTCGAAGTCCAGTCGCTATCCCGTTAATTGTTAAACTCAATGCCCGAGTGATCTCCTCATTCTCCGGATTTATTCGAGATCGCTCAAGTAGTGAAACTTGTAAGCTGTGCAATGGGAGTAAATATGTGTCCCGCGTTGCCAGCGTCCGCGCAAGAGAAGGATTGCTCGCCAATAAACTGCGTTCCCCGGTGATTTGTAGCAAGTGCTGAACACTGAGGTAATACTCATGCTTAATATTCTCAAAAATGTAGTGGAGTCGGTGGGGTACAAGCCGATCAACGTACTGAGCGGCAACATTGAGATCAGTCTTGGCAAGTGTCATTTCGACATTGGAAATAAAGTTACGAAAGAAAGACCAGTCCTGGTACATCCGTGCAAGTTCATCCCCAAAACCTGCATCCAATGTCGCCTGCAGTCCGGTTCCCACACCAAACCAGCCGGGAACCACCTGGCGAGACTGGGTCCAACCAAATACCCATGGAATCGCGCGAAGCCCGTCAATTCCGGCGGCCGTGTCCGGGCGCCGTGACGGTCGCGAACCAAAATGCATTGCGCCAAACTCTCCGACAGGAGTAGAGAGCGCAAAATATTGAGACAGTTCAGAATCATTAATCAATGACCGATACTTTTTTTGGGCATTAGCCGAAGCGATACGCATAACTTCATCCCAACGACTGAGTTCAGCTGTTGATCGCCGAGGCGTTTGGTGTAGCAGCGATGCGTCGAGTACTGCTGCTGCCATTTGTTCGAGATTGTCTCGGGCCAGAACCGGAAGTAGGTATTTGTCCGAGATGACTTCACCCTGTTCGGTAATTTTAATTTGACCTGAAAGAACGCCCCAGGGTTGAGACATGATTGCTTCATAGGTGGGCCCGCCGCCACGACCAACAGTCCCGCCTCGACCGTGAAAGAGTCGCAACGAAACATTGTGTTTTGCTGCAATATCTCGCAGTTGACGCTGGGCTAGGTGGATTTCCCATTGGGAAGTGGTAATCCCAGCGTCTTTATTCGAATCGGAGTAGCCCAGCATCACTTCCTGCCTATCGCCACGGGAGGCCACGATTTTGCGGTATGTGGGATCACACAGCAGTGCATCGACAATTTCACCGGCTGCACGCAATTCAGTAACTGTTTCCAGTAACGGGACAAATCCGACGAGCGACTCACCCGTGTCGGTATCAACAAGTCCGGCTTCACGTCCAAGGACGACGGCCGCAAGAACATCATCGGCACCTTTTGTCATTGAGATAATAATTGATTCCAGTGCTCGATTACCGAATTCAACAACTATGTCGCGGGCCACTAATAAAGTGTTAAAAGTTATTAGACCTGTTTCATCAAGTGGCGGCGGGTTGGGCGCAAGCGGTCGCTGCGATTGCAATTCATTAGCCAATAAAGCGAATTTCTGGGAAGAACTCAGCTCTAAATACTCCTCTCGTGAGTTACCTCCCAGTCGTGCGATCAATTGGGAGATTGCTCCTTGGAATTTTTCTGAATGTTCACGAATGTCAAGGGTGGCCAGTGGTAATCCCACACTTGCCACCACTCTGATCACCTGTTCCAGTTCCCCATGGGCAATGAGCTGGCCTTTGTGGGTGAGGAGATTCTTGCGAATCAGGAATAGGTCGTTCAGGATTTCCTGGGTGCTGACGTAGTCGCGACCGACAACGCGGGGTGACTTGTTGACAAGTCGGTCGTGAGTGAGATGAAGTCGTAACCGAATAATTGTTAATTTGATTCGAATAGGTTCTTCGGCATTGAGCCGTAGGTAGCGCTGCTCAAATTCGGGGAGTATCTCGAGGTCACTGTTAATTGAATCCCAAAGTTCAGTTGAAGTCCCTGCAATTCTTTCTGAGATCGAAAGATCCTCGATCAAGGAATCAATCTGGGGGAGCAAATCGGTGAGTGCATTCTCGCGAAGGAAAGTGACAACCTCGGAAGTAATCTCGGGAGTGACGAATGGGTTTCCATCCCGGTCTCCGCCAATCCAGGAACCAAAACTGATCGGGCGGGAATCCGCAGGGAGTTCGACTCCGAGTTCATTGAAAGCAATTGCCAAATCATGCAAGACATCACCGAGTGGTCCACGCGTAATGTCATTCATGTAGTACAGCGCATTGCGTGCTTCGTCGAGCACGTGCGGTTTTTCTAGCCTTAGCTCGTCGGTCTGCCACAACAGGTCGATCAGTTCAGCAAGTCGAGTGGTTCGGGTCGCGTCCGAAACCCGTTCATCCATCAAGGTGTCGGCGATTTTACGCAACTTGATCAATACAGATCTCCGGGCAGCTTCGGTTGGGTGCGCCGTGAAAACTGGGCGGACGGACATATTCCTCGCAATTTGTGACACTTGCTCTGAGGTGTAACGCGCACGCGACTCCGGGGTGAGCGCATCTTTGACCACTTTTGCAAGTGGTGATCCAGAGTGCACATAAGCCGCCAGAACGTCGTGGGTGCGTTCGACCTGCTCGGCGATATTGGCCAAGTCGAAGTAGATCGAGAAGGACCGAGCCAGCAAAGTGGCCCGCTCGAGGTCAAGTTCTCTCATTTTTTTGGCAGCGACGTCCGGCTGTTCGCGGATGAGCTCTCGGATTTCCTCGACGAGGTCGAGTAACTCTGGTCCCTCCTGACGCACCAAAGTGTGACCTAGCAGGTCTCCGAGCAGTCGGATATTGCTTCGAAGCCTGAGATCGGACCCATGGGATTGTGCATATTTACCCTCGTAGGCCATGTTGGACATGTCAGCATTGTGTCCTAAGCCGTATTTCGGTCAGATTTCGCGTTGGGCGTACGGGTTCTGGTGCATCTCGGGTTTCACACATGACATTCATGGGGCAGAATGAAACAAGCAGGTTCGGGTGTCCACACCCGAAGGCGCGCATTAAGGAGAGTGGCCAATGTTCGAGCGGTTTACAGACAGAGCCCGTCGCGTGGTAGTCCTCGCCCAAGAGGAAGCCCGCATGCTCAACCACAATTACATTGGTACCGAACATATTTTGCTCGGGCTAATTCATGAAGGCGAAGGCGTCGCTGCCAAAGCCCTTGAAAGTCTCGGGATTTCTCTCGACGCTGTGCGCCAGCAAGTCGAGGAAATAATTGGTCAAGGACAGCAGGCACCTTCGGGGCACATTCCGTTCACGCCACGCGCCAAGAAAGTTTTGGAACTTTCATTGCGAGAAGCACTGCAGCTGGGCCATAACTACATTGGCACCGAGCACATCCTTTTAGGTTTGATCCGGGAAGGCGAGGGTGTAGCAGCTCAGGTGCTCGTCAAACTGGGTGCAGATTTGAATAAAGTTCGTCAGCAGGTAATTCAACTTCTCAGCGGCTACCAAGGTAAAGAACCTGCTACAGCCGGTGGGCCGGCTGAAGGAACCCCATCAACCTCACTTGTGCTTGATCAATTCGGGCGCAACCTCACCGCTGCTGCTCGAGAAAACAAACTCGATCCGGTAATCGGTCGTTCAAAGGAAATTGAGCGAGTCATGCAGGTTCTCTCCCGTCGCACCAAGAATAATCCGGTGTTGATTGGTGAGCCAGGTGTTGGAAAGACCGCAATCGTTGAAGGCCTCGCCCAAGACATCGTGGCCGGGGAAGTCCCCGAAACGTTGAAGGACAAGCAGGTTTACTCACTTGACCTTGGTGCACTCGTCGCAGGAAGCCGCTATCGTGGCGACTTTGAAGAGCGTCTGAAAAAAGTCCTAAAAGAGATCCGCACTCGCGGTGACATCATTTTGTTTATCGATGAAATTCACACGTTGGTCGGAGCAGGTGCGGCCGAGGGCGCAATCGATGCGGCAAGCATCCTCAAGCCGATGCTTGCCCGCGGTGAGCTCCAAACAATCGGCGCCACAACCCTTGACGAGTACCGCAAGCACATTGAAAAAGACGCTGCTCTCGAGCGTCGATTCGCCCCAGTACTCGTCGAAGCGCCCGATGTCCCTCACACGATTGAAATTCTGCGTGGACTTCGTGACCGTTACGAATCCCATCACAGGGTGTCAATCACTGACGGCGCACTCGAAGCCGCAGCACGACTTTCTGACCGCTATGTCTCTGATCGTCACCTGCCGGACAAGGCAATCGACCTGATCGACGAAGCGGGCTCGCGTCTGCGCATTCGACGAATGACAACCCCACCGGACCTGAAAGAATTCGACACTAAAATTGCCGACGTCCGCAAGGCCAAAGAGTCGTCGATTGACGAGCAGGATTTCGAAAAGGCTGCTGCATTGCGCGATGACGAAAAGAACCTGTTGACCGAGCGCTCAGAACGTGAGCGGGAATGGAAAGCCGGCGATCTTGACGTCGTTGCAGAAGTCGACGAAAAACTTATTGGCGAGGTTCTAGCGCTGATGACCGGTATCCCGGTCTCTGATCTTTCCGAGGATGACATTGCCCGACTTCTCCGGATGGAAGAGGAACTGCATCACCGTGTGATTGGCCAAGAACAGGCCATTAAGGCGCTGTCCAAGTCCATTCGCCGAACGCGTGCAGGCCTCAAAGATCCCAAGCGGCCAAGCGGTTCATTTATTTTCGCTGGCCCTTCCGGTGTTGGTAAAACTGAGTTGTCTAAGACACTGGCGGAGTTCCTCTTCGGTACCGAGGACGCGCTCATTGCCCTGGACATGTCCGAATACAGTGAGCGACACACGGCCTCGCGGCTGTTTGGTTCACCCCCCGGATACGTCGGCTACGAAGATGGTGGCCAGTTGACCGAAAAAGTGCGACGCAAGCCATTTAGCGTTGTTCTCTTCGACGAAGTTGAAAAAGCCCACCCGGATATTTTCAACTCGCTACTACAGGTCTTGGAAGAAGGACGGCTCACGGATTCACAAGGTCGGGTCGTTGACTTTAAAAACACCGTGATCATCATGACAACCAACCTGGGCAGCCGCGACGTGTCTAAGGGGCAGAACCTTGGTTTTGCACCGGATGACAACGAGTTCAGTGCTTATGAGCAGATGAAGGGTAAGGTCCAGCAGGAACTTAAGCAGCATTTTCGTCCTGAGTTCCTTAACCGAATCGATGACGTCGTCGTATTCCATCAGTTGAGCAAAAACGAGATAGTCGAGATCGTTGACCTCATGATTGCCGGGCTGGAAAAGCGACTCCTCGACAAGGACATGGATATCGAACTCACCACCGCGGCCAAGAGCCTGTTGGCAGAGCGTGGTTATGACTCCGCCCTTGGCGCACGACCGTTGCGTCGAACGATTCAACGCGACCTTGAAGACCCATTGAGTGAAAAAATGCTCTTTGGTGATCTACTCCCTGGCAACATAGTGGTGGTTGACGTCGAAGGTGAAGGCGATACCCGCGAGTTCACCTTCACCGCAACTCCGCGGGAAGTGCTGCCGGATTCACCTCCGGTTGAAGCCGCGGGATAACGGGGTTAATCTGCGGTATGGATAGATGGGGAGCGGGGTGAGCGGCGGACCGCTCATTCCGGGCCTCGGCGAGTTTGACCGGCCTAAGCGCGGTTTGCCGCGCTGGGCCGGTTTTCTCATTGCGTTTACGATTAGCGTTGGACTGCTCCTCGTGATCTGGGGTTTTGCCGCAGGGAGTGGGCCATTTTCGAATCTGGGTCAAGTCAGCAGAGAGCTGCAGCCATCGGGTTATCGACCAACGGTGGATGAAGACGTGATTCAGGTCAAGGTGACCCCGCCACAATCGGGAATTTGTGCAGATCAAAATCTTAAGGTGATGGCCCTTGAGTCTTTAAGTAAAATTGAAATAGCCGTAACTCTTACCGGGCCCAGAAGTAGTAGTTGTCAAGAAAATACGAACTCCGGTTCAATTTGGATTGATGTACTTTTACAGGATTCCGTTGGTGATCGCGCCATTCTTCGATCAAGTGATGGCGACGAACTTTTACGAACTCGGTAACGTGTAGCTCCTTCCGTTTTTGTGAATCATTCCCTCGGCCAGCAATTGCGTAAATGCGGTCTCAAACCGTTTTTGGTCAGGTGTTTGCTCCATTAATTCTTCGAGAGTGGCTGCATTTTGACGATCACGAAGGATTTTCAGGACCCGCCCTCGCTCCTGTCGGACACTTCCTTCGTATCGAGCCTGACGTTTTTTCGGGATATTGGACGTAGGCTTGCCTTGCGAAAACCAACTGCAATCATTGATGATCGGGCACTCGGTGCATAGTGGTTCACGTGCAGTGCAAACGAGCGCGCCGAGTTCCATTGAAGCAGCCGACCAAGCGGCGGCAGGTCGGTCATCCGTTGGGAGGAGGCTTTCGGCGAGTGCACGTTCAACCGCTGAAACAGTTGGTGCTTGGTGGGACTGACCGAGCCAAGCACGGGCTAGCACCCTTCGAACATTTACGTCAAGGACGAGTGAGCGTTGACCAAACGCAAACGCGAGAATTGCATTAGCCGTGTACTCACCGACACCGGGTAGTGAAATGAGTTCCTCGAATGTTTCGGGCACTTCGCCATTAAACCGTTGAGTGATGAGTACGGAACTTTCGTGCAGCCGTTTAGCTCGACGCGGATAACCCAAATTTTCCCAGTTCTGGATGGCCTCAGCAACGGAACTATCGGCAAGATCTTGCGGTGTTGGCCAGCGTTTTAGCCACTGCTCCCATCTTGGCTCCACACGTTTGACCGGTGTTTGTTGCAGCATGAATTCACTGACCATTACCCCCCATGGGCTCGTATTTCGCCAAGGGAGGACTCTGGCCCCGGTGGTGAACCAGGAAGTGACGGTCAACGGATCTGGATGAGGGGTGCTCATCCGGGGATCGTTTCATGCGGCACTTCGTCCGCATTACTGTGGAGTAGTGAGTATGCAGCCGATCGGTCCGGAGTCACCCAGCGTGTATTGGGTCCGCAGGGCGGCACTTCTCGTAATTGCATTACTTTTCATTTTCGGTTTAGTGTGGGTTTTTGGAGCGGTTGCCGGCGGAAGTGACACAGAAACCCCCGTGGCAGAACCTGCAGTTGTCCTTTCAGAATCCGTGGTCACCGACACTGGGCTGACTCCACTTACGCCGGTCACCACGGATCCAATCGATTGTGTTGATTCAGCAATTTTTGTTGAAGCGACAACAGACTCCTCCACGTACAAAGTTGGTAAGGAGCCGGTGTTGTCTTTATCGATTGAAAACACGGGCAGCGTCAGCTGTTTGCGTGATGTTGGACCAAAGGCGAATGAACTAGAGGTGAAATCGGGTGGCTACCACGTCTGGTCAAGTGATGATTGTACTTTAAATAAGAAAACAAAAATCGTAACCCTCGCGCCGGGTGACAAGGTGGGGTCAACCATTACGTGGGGCGGTCAACTGAGCGAGCCGGGGTGCCCAGAAATTAGTACGGCGGCGAAAGCCGGTCGCTACGAAATAATAGGTCGCAACCTCGGTGTTTTAAGTGAGGCAACACCGTTTGCCTTGACCAAAAAGAACTAAAATTCCGGGATGCTTTCAGCCTGTGAGTTGGCCGTGAGTTTGGCCATCACGGTTACGGCTTGTCCAATATTGGACACCGGATGGGTGATGATTCCTTGGGTTTTAATGCTCGAGCCGGTGGGAATAATCGCATCGGTAAAACCGAGTCGGGCAGCCTCCCCTAAGCGTCTTTCCAGGCCGGTAACCCGCCGAATATCGCCGGCGAGTCCCAATTCACCGATTGCAACGAGCCCGCTGGGAAGTGAGATGTCTTTGACGCTGCTGACAATGGCGAGTGCGGTTGCCAGGTCTGTGGCAGGTTCGAGCAGTCGCATTCCACCGACGGTGGCGACAAAGCAATCCGCCGTTGAAAGTTTTAGCCCGGCCCGGCGTTCCAGGATCCCGAGCATCATGGCGGTACGGGAAGAGTCCAATCCGCTAGTTACTCGACGGGGTTGCGGTGAACTGGACGGGGCGATCAGGGCTTGAACTTCAGCGACCAACGGCCGTTTCCCTTCGACGGTAATGGTTACGCAGGTTCCAGGGACCGGGTGGGTGCGATCCCCGAGAAAAAGGCCGCTCGGGTCGGGGAGTCCATGAATCCCGTCTTCGGTTAATTCAAAACAGCCAATTTCATCGGCTGGACCATATCGATTTTTGACAGCGCGAACTAGCCGGAGGGGGCCATGACGGTCGCCTTCAAACTGAAGCACCACGTCAACCAAATGTTCAAGGGCGCGCGGACCCGCAACACTGCCGTCCTTTGTTACGTGGCCAACCAAAACCGTTGTCATATTTCTGGATTTAGCCGCTCGAATGAGTGAGGCTGCAACTTCCTTGACTTGGGTGACCCCGCCACCCACACCGTCAACGTCAGCGCTTGAGATGGTTTGAACCGAGTCCACGATCAAAAGTGACGGATTGGTCTGCTCAATATGACCCAGAGCAACACCGAGGTCGGTCTCGGCCGCGAGGAAAAGTAAGTCACTCAGGGCGTCGATTCGCTCGGCGCGTAACCGAACTTGGGCGGCTGACTCTTCACCCGTTAAGTAAAGAACCTTGTGGCCGAGTCGCGCCCACTGGGCGGCAACGGCAAGTAGAAGTGTTGATTTGCCGACTCCGGGTTCACCGGCGAGTAGGAGTACGGCACCCGGCACAAAGCCGCCACCAAGAGCGCGATCGAATTCGCTGATTCCGGTACTTTGCGATTGGGCCGAGCTAATGTCAATTGCACTGATGGCAAGTGCGGGGGATGTGGTGGCCCGCGCCTTGGTGGTGGCCGTGACAACACCGACTTCATCAACCGTGCCCCAAGATTGGCACTCGCCGCATCGGCCGGCCCATTTCCCCGTGGCCCAGCCGCACTCGGTGCAACGAAACTGGGGCGCTTTGGTCGAGCTTTTTGCCATATTGAGTCCTGAGCGTTAGTCCTGCGGGTCAGCGGGATGAATGGAAAGCCCAATTCTGGCAGTTGCGTCTGACTTTTTACCCCGTTGATTAAAGGCGGCGAGAACTTCGTCACGATCACGACACAATTTGGCCAGCTCTTCGTACGCTGGCGCACCGATCAGGGCCACAATCTCATCTTTTGAGTTGATGTAGACCGGCTCACTCGCGGTATGTGCCTCCGTATTACCGGTGCAGTACCAATCGAAATCAGCGCCACCGGCCCCCCAGCCCCTGCGGTCGTATTCACCTAACACAACGACCGCGCGCTCGCGGCCGTCCTCGTAGGTCACGTTGTCAAAGGAACGTCGGAGCGGAAGTTGCCAGCAAACGTCGGGTTTAGTCTCTATGAAAGAGACGCCCTCCTGCTCGGCTAAGTGGTGCAAGGCGCAGCCGTACCCGCCGGCGAAATCTTTGGTGTTGTGAAAAATGCAAGCACCATTAACCACCCGAGTTTTATCGGATCCGTCTTCCTTTTCGGTCCAGCCCTTTTTGCTATGACCAGATTCGAAATTCTCCCACAGTTCAGGGGTCAGCTTCTTTACCCATTTGCCCACCCGCTTTTCATCCTTCTTTTCAGAAAAATGAGCACCGTGGGTGCAGCAGCCAGCATCCGGCCGCTCGGCATCAATCCCTTTGCAGCCCCTGCCGAAAATACAGTTGTATTTGGACATTAGCCAGGTCAGATCGCATCTGATCAACTGATCGTCGTCCGCCGGGTCGACAAATTCGACCCAAGCTCTGGGAAAATCAAGCGGGACTTCAGGCATCGCCAAAGCCTAGGTCAGCAACACATTGCTTTTCGCACTGGCACCTTCGAGTAGGTACAGGCTCTGTTGTTCGAGTAACGTGGTCACATGAGTCTTGGGCACCCAAATAGTGCCGAGACAAAGTCATTCGATGGACTCACTGCGACTGAAGTTGATCAACGTATTGCTGCGGGTGAAATAAATAATGCACCAGATGCAAACTCCCGGAGCCTTTCGAGCATTATCAAAGAAAATACCCTGACCTGGTTCAACCTTCTCATTGGTTCGATGTGGGTAGTCATGTTGATTGTGGCGCCCTGGCAAGATTCCCTTTTTGGTTTTGTAATTGTGGCAAATACGCTGATAGGGACAGTCCAGGAGTACCGAGCGTCACGAACACTTGAAAAACTGGCGGTTATTGGTGAGGCAAAACCTATTGTGCGGCGTGATGGTTCAGATCAAGAAGTCAGCGCAACGCAAATAGTGCTAGGTGATCTCATCGTGCTGCGAACAGGTGATCAACTCGTCGTTGACGGGGAGATTGAGAAGTCTCAAGGTTTGGAAATTGATGAAAGTTTGCTGACCGGCGAAGCAGACCCGGTCGACAAAATTGTCGGTGACGGAGCCATGAGTGGATCGTTTGTCGTTGCAGGCAGTGGTTACATGCGGGCAACAAAAGTGGGCCGGGACTCATTTGCGGCCGGTTTGACTGAAGCAGCCAAACAATTTCAGACAACTAATTCTGAACTCCGCTACACAATCAACAAGTTCATTAAATACGTCTCGTATTTCCTGCTTCCAGTGGGTGTGGCTCTTTTACTATCTCAATTGCTACGGGCAAAACTGCCACTTGATGAATCAATCAGGGGAACAATCGCCGGCGTGGTCACCATGGTGCCGGAAGGTTTGGTTCTTTTGACCTCCATCGCAATGGCAGTCGCTGTGATTGAACTTGCCCGAAAGCGGGTACTGGTTCAGGACTTGCCCGCCGTTGAAGTATTGGCTCGCGTTGACACCATTTGCGCGGACAAGACGGGAACTCTTACCGAGCCGGGAATGAAGGTGCAGGAAGTAATCCCACTCGGTGATGTGGGCTTGGTCGACATAGAAAACACCCTCGGTGCGGTCGCTGCCTCGCAGCCAAATGCAAACCTAACCTTGAGTGCCATTGAGTTTCGTTATTCAAACCCAGGTTGGCAACTTACCCAATCGGTGCCGTTTTCGAGTGCCCGCAAATGGTCGAGTGCAACATTTGCCGAACAAGGCTCGTGGGTTCTCGGCGCCCCCGAGATGGTCGATCCGGATAATGCACAAATGCTGAAACAAGCCAACACGAATGCTGCCTCGGGTGCTCGAGTTCTCGTCTTGGCAAAAAGCCCTGCGGGTGTATCCGCCAATGAAAATCTGGGTGAGGTTAGTTGCATTGCACTGGTTATGATCAGCCAGACACTGCGAAAAGATGCGGCTGAGACGGTTGCATATTTCCTTAGCCAGGGTGTTAACGTAAAAGTGATTTCAGGTGACAATGCGGAGACGGTCGGTGCGATTGCCAGCCAAGCGGGTGTTCCAGGTGCAGATCGCCCCTATGACGCCCGTACTCTCCCAGAGAATACCGATGAACTTGCCGAAGTACTTGCGACAAACAATGTTTTTGGTCGAGTAACTCCAGCGCAGAAGCAAACCATGGTTGACGCATTGCATGCACATGGAAAGACTGTCGCGATGACCGGCGATGGAGTCAATGACGTACTGGCACTCAAAAATGCTGATCTAGGAATTGCAATGGGCTCTGGCTCGGGTGCAACGCGTGCGGTTGCGCAGTTGGTTTTGCTTGATGACCAGTGGTCTGTTATGCCAAGTGTGGTGGCGCAGGGACGCAAGGTATTGGGAAATATTGAACGGGTGGCCGACGTATTTTTGACCAAGAGCTTTTACGCAATGATCGTGAGCAGCGCTACGGTTATCTTTGCCGTCGCATTCCCATTTCTGCCCCGTCACTTAACTTTGGTGAGCGCGTTGACAATCGGTATTCCGGGCTTTTTCCTCGCGCTGATGCCAAATACCGAAAGATTTCGACCCGGGTTCTTTCGACGGGTGTTGCTCTTCGCTGTCCCGGCCGGGGCGATCGCCGCAATCGCCTCATTTACCAGTTACGGAGTAGCACTCTATTTCGATGAATCCATATTTAATGCGCAATCCGCAGCGACCATTACTTTGTTCATTGTGACCATTGCGGTTTTGGCCCAATCGGCGAGACCGCTCGATGGGATCAGGTTGCTATTCGTGGCCCTCATGGTTGCGGCTTTTGTAGCGGTGCTCTACATACCATTTCTTTCAAACTTCTTTCTGTTGTCCCTTGGCCCGGAGCGTTACAGCATCATCTCGATTGTTGTTGGTTTAATCGGTGCCGTCGCTGTTGTAATCGCCACCAAAATTACCGACCACTGGAGGCGTGCCCCATGAAAGTTGGTCTGTCTACTTCGTCGGTTTTCCCAGAGTCAACGGCTGCCGCATTCGAAATTGCCGCACTTGCCGGATACGACGGTGTTGAAATCATGGTCGGCATGGATTCGACGAGCCAAGATTCAACGGCGCTGCGGAACCTTGTTCAGCACTATCAACTTCCGATCCTTTCACTGCATGCCCCGTGCTTATTGGTCACTCAGCGCGTCTGGGGAACCGATTCCTGGGGCAAGCTCGACAAGGCACGCGAGGTGGCTGAACTGGTCGGCGCCACCAGTGTCGTTGTTCACCCGCCATTTCGGTGGCAGCGGGAGTATGCAAAGAATTTTGAAAAAGGAATTGCGGAACTCAATATGAATTCACCGATTGGTTTCACGGTTGAAAATATGTATCCATGGCGGGCAGGCCCAGGATCCTTTCCCGCTTATGCCCCCGACTGGGATATTAGAAAACAGGATTACGAGAATGTCACGCTCGATTTTTCCCACACGGCAGTATCAAGAACCGACCCAATTGAAATGATGCGAGAGTTTGGGGACCGTTTGCAGCACATTCATCTGGCTGACGGAACCGATTCCTTCTCCGACGAGCACCTGGTGCCGGGTAGAGGCACGCAACCCGTCCGTCAAGCATTGGAATTTCTGAAACTAAATGGTTTTAGCGGGAATATTATTGCCGAGATCTCAACACGTTCGGTAACCGATCGCAGCGAACGAATTGCAGACGTTAAGGCCAGTCTTGATTTCGTGCGCCAGGTGTTCCCAAGCGGTAAGGAGTAAAAAATGACCCAAGAACCAGGAAAAGAAGATAGCGGGATAGTTGGGGTTGCGCGTTCCATGTTCCTTAATTCTGGCTACGCCCGAACCACGATCAAGTCAATCGCAGCCGCGGCGGGTGTTGCGCCAACCGTTGTGTCGAACCTCTACTCGAATAAGGGGGCCCTGTTCGCCGCCGCCATGTCCTTTCCCAGTGACCCACAAAAGGCCATTCCGGCATTGGTGGCTCCCGGAATTCAAGGAATGGGTGAGCGGCTGGTGCGGGCCACACTTCAACTGGTCGATGACCAACAGGTGCGCGAGGACCTTGTCAAGGCCGCAAATGCTGGCCGTTCATTGAATTCGGGCGTCGATATGTTTGCAGTGATAAAACCACTTTCGGACTACTTTCAAAGTGCGGTTGTCGATCGAGCCCTGGTGTTGGTGGGGATCCCTGACGCGAGGATTAGAGGAGCATTGATCAGCTCTTATTTGACAGGGGTGATTGCCTACCGCTATTTCCTGAAAATCGAGCCCTTATCAAGTATGTCTCAGGAGCAGGTGGTCGCACTCGTATCTCCGGTGGTTCAAGACTTACTCGACCCAACAAAACCGCTACCCGGTCTCGAAAAGTGAAGAAAATTGGTGTGATCGGTTCCGGTTCAATGGGTGCGGCATTGATGTCCGGCTGGACAAATTCGGGTGTTGGCGTCGACGTCGACACTGTCGCTGTTGTCCGGGATATTGAAAAACACCGGCACCTGGAGGTATCCCTCGGTATTGAAGTGACCAAAGATCGGAAGGCGCTTTTCGAGTGCGATGTCGTTGTGATTGCGATCAAGCCGCAACTGATCAAGGAGATACTGCACGAGTTTCAACCCTTTATTGCACCCAACGCAACGGTAATCTCCGTTGCTGTTGGAATTACTACCGAGTTCCTTGGAAATTGTTTTCCGCAAACCGTTGAAATTGTAAAAGCTATGCCCAATACGCCTTCCCAAATTCACATGGGTGTTACCTGCGTCAGTGGCGGCCAGGGTTGCTCGGAAGAGTCCATTGCGATTGCGGTCCAATTACTCAGCACAGTCGGGGAGGTTTTTGTCGTTCCTGAATCCCAACAAGCCGCAGTGGGAGCGGTTTCCGGTAGCGGCCCAGCCTATTTGTTTTATCTGGCACAATATTTGCAGCAGGGCGCTCAAGAACTTGGCTTAGATGCAGATCTCGCGGATCAACTCATAAGGGCGACCCTTCGCGGATCAGCGGAACTGCTAGCCCGGTCTGACTCGGCCGCATCCGATTTGCGCCGGCAGGTGACATCGCCGGGTGGGACCACGCAGGCAGCGATGGAAGTACTCGCCGAGCAACGGGTAGCCCAGGCTATTGGCGCAGCACTAGCGGCCGGTGCCGCCCGATCTACTGAACTCGGAAAGAGTTGAACTCGCCTTTATGACATTACCCATTTACATCCCATGGGATGACGACCTGCTGAGCTACAACTTTGGGCCGGACCACCCACTTGCCCCGATTAGGGTTGAGTTGGCCATGCGGTTGGCCCAGGACCTTGGACTTGTCTCGGGAAAGAATCTCTTTGGTCCGGTTGTCCCAGCAACCGATCAACAACTGTTGCGGGCGCACGGCGCCGCTTATGTTGAAGCCGTTATTGCAGGTGGGACCAATCCAGAACAGGCGGCTCTAGAATTTGGACTCGGTACCAGCGATAATCCGGTCTTTGCCGGAATGCATGAAGCTTCGGCTCGAGTTGCTGGAGCGACATTGATGGCAGCAAATGCGGTGTGGAATGGAGAAGCCAAGCACGCGGTGAACCTAGCGGGGGGACTTCACCATGCCCAACGCGAGAGTGCATCAGGGTTTTGCATTTATAACGATATCGCTGTTGCAATTTACGACTTACTGGAGCAGGGAGCACAGCGAATCGCTTATATCGATATTGATGCCCATCATGGTGATGGAGTGGCGAATATTTTTTACGATGACCCGCGAGTGCTCACAATCTCAATCCACGAGAGCCCGGCCACGTTGTTCCCGGGGACGGGCCTACCGAATGAAACCGGCGGGAGAAATGCCCCCGGCAGCAGCGTCAACATCGCACTACCAGCCGGTACGGGGGATCAAGGATGGCTTCGCGCCTTTACCTCGGTGGTACCGCAAATTATTGATGTATTTGGCCCGGAAATTATCTTCAGCCAAAATGGCGCGGATTCACATATTCACGACCCACTTACGCATCTGGCCGTGAGTGTTGATGGTCAGCGGTGCGCATATGAATTGATACATCACCTCGCCCACCGACACGGCGGCAAACTGGTCGCGGTCGGTGGCGGGGGTTACGACATTGCCGACGCTGTGCCCCGCAGTTGGGCGAATTTACTCGCGGTGATAACCGATAGCGAATTGGCAAAAGACGTTGCAATTCCACGTGATTACTTGGAATATGTCCAGAACAGGCTCGGCGTTGACAGTGGGCGCAGCTTCTCCGATGGAATGAAGCCGTGGGCTAAACCAATTGATCAAGGATTTAATGACCGGGATCCGGTGGACGCCGCGATTATGGAAACTAGATTGGCTTGCTTCCCCTTTTTTGATTTGGATCCAGAAGTGAATTCCTGGTTTTAGCGTGTCAATCCAAATTTTTTGAACATTTTCGGGTATCGGGTCACGCCACGCCCGGGAGACCTACTATTGTTCGGGGGTCCCGATCACGGGGAGCCATTTCTAAAACATCTATCGAAATATGGAGCACCGCATGTCAACAACAGCCTTTGGCGATGTTCGTTTTCTGACCGTAGCCGAAGTAGCCGGTGTAATGCGTGTATCCAAGATGACGGTTTACCGTCTCGTGCATAATGGCGAATTGACAGCAGTTCGGGTCGGCCGTTCATTTCGTGTCCCCGAGCAGGCAGTCCAGGATTACCTTCGTGACTCGTACATAGAAACCGCGTGAACGTAGTCAGGTAACCTCGCAACATAGACAGTGGACAAGCACAGATAGACTTCAAATCGCTTTTCATGAAATTTACTTCAAGTAAGGAAATCATTAATGGGCTCAGTAATTAAAAAGCGTCGCAAGCGGATGGCTAAGAAGAAGCACCGCAAATTGCTGCGTCGCACGCGAGTCCAGCGCAGAAACAAGAAGAAGTAGTCGTCCGGGATTTAGTCCCAGGGGTGCGATATGCACAATCTTCCGAGCTATTTGGGTACCGGTGCGCTTCTTTCGCGTCAACGGTTCTTTGACGGGGTGCTCGAACCGATTTACCGTGATTGGTTTCGCACCCGGGTGGTCGGTGCCGGGAATATCCCGACTCAGGGGGCGGCCCTAATTGTGGGTAATCACGCCGGGGCGTTCGCAATCGATGCCCTAATGGTCGTGCATGCTCTTGAGGGGAATTCACGGCGATCCCTGCACCTTTTGGGGGCAGATTTCCTGTTTAAAGACCCAATGCGCGAGTTAATGGCCCAGCTGAACGTGCACCCGGCCAATTTCGAGAGCGCGAATGAACTGCTACAGGCCGGTCACATTGTCGGGGTGTGGCCTGAAGGGGTTAACGGGGTTGGGAAAACTATTGAGCACAGATATCAGTTGCAGGAATTTGGAAGGGCTGGATTCGCCCGACTCGCTGCACTCAACGATGTACCGATAATTCCAACGGCGGTCATTGGCTCTGAAGAGGCATACCCACTTATGGCCCGAGTGGAGGGGCTACTCGACTGGGCCGAGATCCCATATCTTCCGGTCACTCCAACTTTCCCAGCGTTGGGGCCTTTGGGGCTCATTCCGTTTCCAAGCAGATGGACTATTTCATTTGGTACTCCAATTGCACCACCTACATCTGGAAGTCCACTTGATGCATTTGCCTGCTCAGATCACGTTCGAAGTGAACTCACCAAAACGATTCGGGAATTACTCTCACAACGTTCAAGTATTTTTTGAACCCCGCGCAAGACGTCCTAGCGTGTAACCGGCGGTGAGGCCAGCGGCAATCCCAGCCGCGGTCATCGCAGCAGGAACCGCATTGGCGCGCAATTGAGCGCGCTTTCGAAAGTCACTTACTTCCCACCCCATTTTTTTGGCATACGCGCGCAGTTCAGGATCCGGATTAACCGCCGTTGGAATCCCAACGGTTGACAGCATCGGGATGTCGTTTGCCGAATCGGAATAGGCAAAGCAGGTCGACAGGTCGTATTGCTCGCTGGCTGCAAGCGCGCGTACTGCCTCGGCTTTGGCGAGCCCGTGAAGCGGGTAGCCAACCAATTCGCCCGTATAAACACCGTTCTCTATCTGTGAAACAGTGCCTAGGGCTCCGGTCAATCCAAGTCGTCTGGCGATTAGATCGGCTAGTTCAACGGGGGTTGCGGTGACCAACCAAACGTCAACTCCCGCATCAATGTGAAGTTGCGCCAGGGCTAAAGTTCCCGGGATCAGTTTGTCGACCATCCGTTCGTCAAAAACTATTTCACTGAGCCCAGTGAGTTCCTCAACGCTGCGACCCTGCACGAAAGACAGGGCAGCTTGCGTCGCCGAAGCGACATCTTCTAAGTCCTCTGAACCCGAAAGCACGAATTTCATTTGTTTAAGTCCGAAACCGAAAATTTCCCGGCCTGAGAAATATTTGAGTTTTGCGAGACCGGCGGCAAAATGGAAGAGAGAGGCCCCACGAATCATTGTGTTGTCAACATCAAAAAACGCCGCGGAGGCCCCGATGTGACGCTCACTGCTGCGCGACTCGTGGGCGGCAGCGGCCGAGGCAACGCCAGATTGGCGGTAGGTGCCCAAAACGTTACTTTTCTCGGGAACTTTTTCCAGCGACACACACGCAGAATACTCACCGTGTGTCTGCGGATCAGGATATGTGTCAAACTCAGACCGTGAACTCGGTAAATTCCATAATCAAGACTGGAACCTTTGATGACGTGGTAACGGTTGCGGACTTCTTGACCAACTCAGCACTTCGTGATCCAGATCGAACCGCACTCATCGAAGCCGAAACCGGGATACGCGTTTCTTATGCCAATTTGGACTTACAGGTCAGCGCAACGGCTGCTGCATTGTTAGATAGCGGCTTGATCCCCTCGCGTTCAGGTGATCGAGTCGCAATGCTTATGGGCAACTCAATCGAGTTTGTAGTTTCCTATTTTGGAATCATTCGAGCTGGACTCGTTCCCATCCCGCTAAACCCTGGTTACACGTCAAGTGAAATCACCGAGATCCTTGAATTATCACAAGCTAAAATACTCTTGGTCTCACTTGAGCACGCTGAATTGGGTGCCGATTCGGTGCCAGAATCTTGCCCCGCAGTTTTATGCGAGGAAATCAATTCGGCGCGAGAGTCGATTCGTAAGTTCGTGAAGGATTCCATCAAGAGTCTGATTCGCAGACCAGAGGTAAAAGTTGAGTTTCCAGAAATTGCAACCGACGACCTCGGACTGCTTTTGTTTACATCAGGTTCGGATGGAATCGCAAAAGGTGTAATGCTTACCAATGAAAATCTGGTCAGTAACGTTTCTGCACTGCTTGAGTTGCGCAACCCTCCGATCGTCAGTGCGGAGGACACTGTCCTTGCAGTTTTGCCGCTGTTTCATGTTTATGGTTTGAACACGGTAATGACCATGGCAATCGCGGCGGGTGCATCAATTGTAATTCTTGACCGCTTTGATGCTTCTGATTCCCTTGAGGTTATTTCTCGAGAACACGTCACGACAGTTGCCGGTGCACCCGCAATGTACTTATTGTGGTCACGGATTCCCAGTGTTGCCAGTGCGATGCGGCCAATCAGACTGCTCTCCAGTGGCGGAGCTCCACTTCCCGTTGAAGTTTTCCATCGCTTTGAGGAACTCACGGGAATGCGAATCTTCGAAGGTTACGGAATGACAGAGACGTCGCCCGTCATTACTTCAACCGTTGTCGATTCACGCGCCCGGGCGGGCTGCGTTGGTCTCCCGATTGCGGGCACGAATATCCGCATCGTGGCTGACTCCGGTGAAGATGCAGAGTTGGGTGATCCAGGAGAAATCTGGGTTAAGGGTCCCGGGGTTTTTCTCGGCTATTGGCCCGATCGTGATGGCGGTCCAGACTCCCTTGGTTGGTTTGGAACCGGTGACATTGGCTATCAGGATGAGGACGGCGCATTGCACCTGGTCGATCGCCGACGCGAACTCATCATTGTGAATGGTTTCAATGTATTTCCGCGCGAGGTTGAAATAGCGTTGGAAGCACTTGCAGACGTCCACGAGGCAGCCGTACTCGGGCGACCAGACCCAGAGACGGGGGAGGCCGTCAGTGCGCTGGTTGTGTTGGCGATGGATTCACTTGCCACCGTGGAATCTATCTCTGAAACTGTTGCGCAATCTTTGGCTCGATTCAAATGCCCAACCCAGATTCGGATCGTGGGCAGTTTGCCAAGGTCTGCCACCGGAAAGATTGCAAAAGGGCGACTGCGCGAGGTTTATGGAGATCTAGTTTTCGGCGAATCGGTTGAGCAAGGTTGAGCGATTCACCGCGGGTTACGGTCATTGGTAAACCTGATTGCCATCTGTGTGAGCAGGCCGTAGAGGTTGTAACCGAAGTATGTGCCGAGTTGGGTCAAAGTTTTCGCCTGCTATGGATCACCGATGACCCCGAATTAGCCGACCTTTATTGGGAAAAAATCCCGGTGATTCTGGTTGACGGTGCACCGTTTGACTTCTGGCGGGTTAATCGCGAACGCTTGGTAGCCAAACTCAGCCAATAGCATTCGATAATCGGACGTCAGCGTCCGGTAATATTTGATATCCCGTTACGGAAGTGAATACAGTTCTGTTTCTTCACAAAGTCGCAATCGTAAGTGAACGTGTAGACCGCATGTTCTTTGACCCGAGGTAAAAATAGTGACCCTTCCCAGCCGCAAACCCGGTGCGATCCCGGCCGCCACCATTGCCAGGTTGCCCATCTATCACCGGGTCTTGACCAACTTTGGAGTTCAAGGTCTCACCACTATTGCCAGCGAGGAACTCGCCGCCGCTTGCGGAGTCAGCTCGGCCAAATTACGCAAAGACCTTTCCCACCTCGGTTCATTTGGAACTCGAGGCGTTGGTTACAACGTCTCCTACCTCACCTTCCAAATCGCACGTGAACTTGGTGTGGCGAAGTCTCGGGGAATCGTCATAGTTGGCATGGGAAATTTAGGCAGGGCCCTTGCGTCCTACCGCGCATTTGGTGCCCGAGGGTTTCACATTGTTGGGATATTTGATCGAGATCACGAAGTGGTTGGCGAAACTCTGTTGTGCGGCCAAGAATCTTTCACAATTAAGACGGTCGGTGATTTGCCCGCAATAGTCTCCCAAGGTGACGTCAATATTGGGGTTATCACAACCCCGGCTGAATCTGCACAAGAGATCGCAGAGATCATGATCGCTGCTGGACTGGTCAGCATCCTGAATTTCGCACCGGTCGTCCTGAATGTGCCCGCGCAGGTTGAAGTACGAAAAGTCGATTTGGCAGTTGAACTCCAAATACTTGCCTTTCATGACCAAAGATCTGATTCAGACCAAAACCCGCTGGAGCATCACAACCATGTGGAGAGCGCATGAACTCAATTGCAAAAAAAGCTAAAACTGCAAAAACTGCAGGGTCAAAGTCCAACACCACATCAATATCAATTTCAACTAAAGAGGCAGTCGAAGTGACAACAGCAAAGAAGTCGGCAGTAAAAAGTGCAGCAAAGCCTGCCTTGATCGAAGGGGTTGAGGTTGCTCCCACAGCCCCACGCAAAAAGGCAAGTCTGGGATCAATAGTTTTCATAGCGGCGGGACCTGGCGATCCTGAGTTGTTAACCGTGCGTGCTGTTCGCTTGATCAAGTCTGCCGACAAAATTGTTACTGATTCACAAGCACTACACGTTGCTCTGACATATGCGCATCAGGACAAGGTCGTCAGCACTCTGGGTGAAGACGAAATCGAACTTGAACCAGCCGACGCGGCAAAATTAGTATTGGAACTCGCCCGAGAAGCGCAGTTGGTGGTTCGCCTAGTTATCGGAGATCCAATCGTCTCAGGTCGCCTAGTGCCCGAAATCTCAGTGCTGCGGCGTTCACACGCCAATTTTGAGATCGTGCCTGGAGTTAGTGAAGTGACTGGAATCCCAGCCTTTGCCGGGTTTAACCTCACGGGAGGAAAGTCCCACGAAGTGCGAATTCTTAACGCATCGGATGCTGGGATTGAGTGGGAAGCTTTAGTCAACCCCCGTGAGACCCTGGTGTTTCTCGAAGGCGGCGACCTGGTTACCACAATCGCTGACAAGCTTCTCAAAGCCGGGCGGGACCCGTCAACACCGATTGCCCTGACCCGTAACGGCACCACGGTCGATCAGCGAACCACGCTGTCAACTCTTGGCTCGGTTGGTGCGCTGTTGAAAGGGTCCAAAGACTCCGGACCGGGTTTCGTGGTTGTCGGTGAAGTCATTGAACAGCGCGAAAAGTACAACTGGTTTGAAAAGAAAGAATTGGTTGGCTGGCGCGTCCTGATTCCTCGCACCCAGGACAACACCGCAGAAATGATTCAGGTACTCAAAGCACATGGAGCGGTCCCCAGCGAGGTTGCAACAATTTCAGTTGAGCCTCCCCGCACACCGCAGCAAATGGACCGAGCCGTGAACGGACTCGTTTCAGGACGTTACGCGTGGGTTGGTTTCACGTCACTCAATGCCGTTCGTGCAATCCGCGAGAAACTAGAAGAATATGGCTTAGACGCCAGATCATTCTCGGGGCTAAAAGTCGCAGCCGTTGGCGCTTCAACCATCGCGGCCCTAATCGAGTTTGGCGTAAAACCAGACCTCGTCCCACCGGGTGATCAGAACACCACCGCGCTCATGGAGGAATGGCCACCCTATGACAGCCTGACCGACCCAATTAATCGAATATTCCTGCCTAGAGCTGATATTTCAACAGACGCGCTGGTAGCCGGCTTAACCGAACTCGGTTGGGAAGTTGAAGACATCACAGCATTTCGCACCGTCCGGGCGGCCCCACCCCCCGCGCAAACTCGTGAGGCAATTAAAACCGGTGGCTTCGATGCGGTGCTCTTCACATCAAGTAGCACGGTTCGAAATCTCGTCGGGATCGCCGGAAAGCCGCACGCAACGACCGTAGTTGCTTGCATCGGTCCACAGACTGCAAAAACGGCAGCCGAACATGGCCTACGGGTCGACGTTCTCGCCGAGGTCAACACTCCACTTGCACTGGTTGATGCGCTCTCGGTTCATGCCGAAAGTTTGCGGGATGCTGCACTTGCGAGCGGTGAAGTGTCCTGGCGTCCAAGTCGTCGCAGGCCGGTTGCGCGACGCAAGAGCACGAAGTAAAACCGGTGTCGGCGTCATCGGGTCACACAACCGTTCATTTACTTCGACATGGTGAGGTTTATAACCCGGAAGGCGTGCTTTATGGCCGCATTCCGGGTTACTATCTCAGTGACCTTGGGCTCGAAATGGCTGATCGCGCGGCAGTTGCGTTAGCAGGTCGTGATATCGCCACGGTCATTTCTTCACCCATGGAGCGTGCCCAGCAGACGGCGACGCCGATCGCGAACGATCACAAGCTTGAAATCGTAACCAATCCCGATTTGATTGAAGCGGAAAACATCTTCGAAGGTAAAAGGGTGAGCGTAGGCGATGGCGTACTCAAGCAACCGAAAACGTGGCGTCACCTGTGGAATCCATTTAAGCCATCGTGGGGTGAGCCATATGACACCGTCGCAGCTCGAATGAGCGCTGCTGTCGAGGCAGCACGCATCGCGGCACAGGGCCGGGAAGCCGTTCTCGTGAGTCACCAGTTGCCGATTTGGGTTGCTCGATTGGCCGCGGAGCGCCGCAGGCTGTGGCATGATCCTCGTTCACGCCAATGCACGTTGGCGTCATTGACGTCATTGACTTTTGACAACGAAAACTTGGTCGCAATTACCTACTCAGAACCGTCTCGGGACCTACTTGAAAAGGCCAGCAAGATCGCTGGCGCTTAGCATGTAGCCATGCGTGGTATTCGTCCTTCAACCTTGGTTGTCGCACTGATATTAAGCATAGGGTTGACGGCATGTTCAACGGCTCCAGAGACCGAAGCAGGCTTTGTTTCTGGTGATGGTTCGGTCACTATTCTCGACCCCCCCCAACGACAAATTGCACCAGACGCAACCGGTGTTGATCTCAATGGCGATCCACTGAAGCTTTCCGACTTTACCGGTCAGGTGGTGGTTCTCAACGTGTGGGCTTCATGGTGTGCTCCCTGCCGGGCTGAGGCCGGCGCATTGGAGGAGGTTGCCATTCAATTTGACGGTAAAGGTGTTCAATTCATTGGACTTAATACCCGCGATTCAAATGCGGCCGCCCAAGCATTCATTCGAAACTACGGCGTGACATATCCATCCTTGGTCGATACCGACGGACGCATCCAGTTGCTTTTCAATGACTCCCTTCCCCCGCAAGCGATCCCTTCAACAATTGTGATTGACCAACAGGGAAAGGTCGCGGCCAGAGCGCTGGGCACGGTAACAGCGGCAACACTTCGAACAATGATTGAGCCACTCCTCGAGGAATCGGGAACACCGAGTGGATAACATTTTCACGATCGTTAGCAGTGGCTCTCTCGTTTTTGCAATGCTCATCGCTTTCGCCGCAGGGATCGTGGCCTTTCTCAGTCCCTGCGTCCTGCCGTTAGCTCCGGGTTACATCAGTTACATAACGGGGTTGACCGGGGCTGAGTTAACAGAGGGGCATAAGGGTCGGGTTCTGCTGGGAAGCATCCTGTTTGTTCTTGGTTTTAGCGTCGTATTCGTTTCTTATGGAGCGCTCTTTGGCGGTATGGGCTCACTCTTACTGGAGTATTCCGACTGGATTAATCGCATTCTTGGTGTCGTCGTAATCATCATGGGTTTGGCCTTCATGGGTTTGATTCCCGGCTTACAACGTGAGTTTCGTTTCCATCGGGTACCCAAATGGGGTGTCGCAGGTGCGCCGATCCTCGGAATTGCATTTGGTATTGGCTGGACACCCTGCATCGGTCCAACACTCGCGGCGGTACAGACGCTCGCCTTCACAGAAGCGAGTGCGGCCCGCGGCGCACTCCTGTCTTTGGTGTATTCACTTGGCTTGGGTCTGCCATTCATTCTGATCGGTTTACTTTTCGCTCGCACCGCGAGAGCGCTGAAATTCCTAAGAACACATAACCTTGCCATTATGCGATTTGGCGGTGCCATGTTGGTGATTGTTGGACTACTTCTGGTTACGGGAGCTTGGACGGAATTCACCATCTGGCTGAGGGTGACTTTACCCGGATTTGAGACGGTGATTTAGTGAGCACTTCACTACCCCCGATGTCCCAACGCGGATTCCTGCGGTGGCTGTGGCGGCAACTGACCAGTATGAAGACCGCACTTATTTTGCTGTTCCTGCTCGCAATTGTGAGCATTCCTGGCTCATATTTTCCCCAACGGGGAGTAAACCCAATCTTGGTTGAGCAGTGGATCACCGACTACGGGACATTGGGGCCGATCCTCGACGCCGCTGGTCTGTTTGACGTGTTTGGATCACCGTGGTACTCGGCCGTCTACATTTTGCTGTTCATTTCACTGATTGGTTGTGTAGTTCCAAGGCTTGGTGTCCATTGGAAAGCAATGCGATCACAGCCACCGGCCGCGCCAAAAAATCTTTCCCGACTCGGTGGAGAAACCTTTGAATTCCAAGGTGAGCCAAAAGCCGTGATTGAAAATGCTCAAATATTGCTAAAAAAAGATCGCTGGAAAACAGTGGCGGGTCAAGATCCTGATGGTGGTCTCTGGGTTGCCGCAGAAAAAGGTTATCTGCGTGAAACCGGCAACCTCGTTTTTCACTTCTCGCTCATTTTGATTCTGGTAGGTGTCGCGGTCGGTGGGCTTTTTGGCTGGCGCGGGAACGTCATCGTGCGTGAAGGGGAAGGTTTCTCAAATACTTTGACGCAATACGACGCATGGGGTGGTGGCCGCCTCTCGTCCGCGGAAAATCTCCCCGAGTTCTCGTTCACACTGGAGAGTTTCAACGTCGAGTTCGAGCGTGACAATGCCCAAGCGGGTGCACCGAGACTTTTTGAGGCCAACATGGTGGTTGACCGGCCGGGTGAAGAAGGCTCGGTAGCACACCTCGTGCAGGTCAATGAGCCACTCGTGATTGATTCGGCCAAGGTATTCCTCGTTGGCCACGGCTATGCGCCCCACATGATCGTGCGCGATTCCACAGGTCAAGTGGTACTCGACGACGCAGTCGTTTTTCTGCCACAGGACGGAAACTTCACCTCAACGGGTGTGGTCAAGGTTCCCGATTCGGATCCGCAGTTAGGTTTTCGCGGACTATTCCTGCCGACAAGCGCCATTACTCAGGAGTTTGGACCGCACTCAATTTTCCCGGCACCGGACGACGTCTCGGTCTTCCTTGGTGCGTGGGAGGGTGATCTGGGCCTCGACGATGGAATACCGCAGAGCATTTATACCCTCAACGTCGACGACATGACCCAACTGGGGCTGGAGTCACTGCGCGTTGGGCAGAGTTGGCAGTTGCCCGACGGTTCTGGAAGTATCGAAATGACCGGTTTTGAACGTTGGGCATCATTTCAAATCGCCTCGGACCCGGGAAAAGAGTTGGCGCTGATCGCCTCGATTCTGGCAATTGTTGGGCTTAGTTTGAGCCTGTTTATTCAGCGCCGCCGGGTCTGGGTGAAGGTAAGTCAGGTTCCTGAGCAAGGGTCGCAAGGCAGGGTTAAGGTTGAGGTAGCGGGCATAGCCAAGGCCTCTGGTCACGACGCAATCGAGCAGGTAGACCAAATTGTTGAATCGTTGAAAGGGCGAACCACCTAATGGATTTCATGAGCAGTATGCAGCTAGCGGATGCAAGTAACAATTTGGTCTATGCATCAATGGTGATTTTATTCGTCGCAACAATTTCCTTCTCGGTGTCTTTTGCGGCAGGCCGCAGGAGAGAGTCGCAGCTTGAAGTAGCGTCAAGGCGAGTTCTCGTTGAATCCGGTGGATCTGAAGTTCAGGGGTCCGAGATTCCCCTAATTGAAATTGATCCCGGTCGCCGCGCGGCCAATATCGGAATGTCACTCACGTGGCTGGCAGCGGGAATGCTTTTGGCGGGAGTCATTCTGCGTGGGGTGTGGGCTGGTCGGGTGCCTTGGGGCAACATGTACGAGTTTTCGATTTCCTCTGCCGTGGGAATTTTGGCAGTATTTCTGGTGTGGTCAACCCGCCGAGACCTTCGATGGTTGGGACTCTTCGTCACCATTCCGACGCTGCTGACGCTGGGAATGGCCATCACGGTTCTTTACACCGAGGCAGCGCAACTCGTGCCCGCATTGAATTCCTACTGGCTCGTTATCCATGTGTTTGCAGCGATCATTGGTGGTGGCGCGTTCACCGTTGGGGCGGCAACTGCAGCACTGTCTTTGATTTCCGACAAAGGCTGGTTCAAGCAACTGCCATCACGAGAGAAACTAGAAGGTCTCACCCATCGCATTATTGCCTTTTCGTTTCCGATCTGGACCTTCGCCGTTGTCGCCGGGGCAATTTGGGCGGAGAACGCATGGGGTCGTTACTGGGGCTGGGACCCCAAGGAAACTTGGGCGTTTATCACGTGGGTGGTTTTTGCCGGTTACCTGCACGCTCGTTCGACGGCGGGCTGGAAACACCAGAAGGCGTCTGTGATCGTCATTGTCGGGTGGACTTCATTCCTGATCAACTACTTCGGTGTAAACATATTCATTAACAGCCTGCATAGTTACGCAGGCGTTTAGGGCTCAACAAACCTTCTTAAAACCCTCTATTTTTTAAGGGTTTTGCTCGCGCCGCTTGCGCATTTTGTCGATCCATACTTCATCGTCGATTTTACGTAAAAACTTGGGATCATCATCGGGGGCACCGGGACCAGATTTTTTCCCATTAAGTCCACCTGCCGGCCAGACCCGACCCAAAATCAACCACATTGCACCGCCAAGAACGGGGAGCACGACCACGATCACCAACCAGACATATTTGGGAAGCGTGCGCACTTGGTTTTTAGGGCTTCGAATGACATCGATAATCGAATAGATGTAGAAAGCAATTGCGATGATAGCTCCCGCAACCCTGATCATGATTCTCCTTCCACATCTTCTAAAAACCTCAAGAAAAACCGATAGCCACCTGAAACCTATGTTCCGTGAAACCTAAGGGTACGCCATGATCGTGATCTGTGTCGGGGTAGCGTGTCCTGCGTGAAGAACAAGTCAATTGCCTGGTTGAGCTACACCTCCATCAGGCTAGCCCTGGTAGTTTTAGTGTGGTTCGCAATCCAACTTTTCACCCCGATCCGGGGGCTGCTCGCTATGGCGTTAGCGCTTTTGATCTCAGCCGTTTTCAGCATTATTTTCTTGAGTAAACAACGGGACATCATGAGTGAATCGATGTTTGGATTCTTTCGCAGGCTCAATGAGCGAATCGACGCATCCGCTGCAAAAGAGGACTATTTGGATGACGTTTCAGATGCCCAGGCCCAAGCCCAGGCCCAACATGACGCCGTAGATCAACAACAGATTTCCGGTGGCCTTGAGGACGGGGATCAGAGCAGGCCCGCGGGCCCCACGGCGAGCTAGTTTGATTGGCAGGAATGCCCACGGGAAAGCCGCATAACCCAGTAAAGCCCACGGGCCGAACGGAATGACCAGGACGGCTGGAACCGCGAAGGCTGAAATGATCGAAAAGATGTAGAGGGCTCGGGTGCGCTGATCGCCTATTCGGACTGCAAGCGTGCGTTTTCCGTGCTCGGTGTCACCGTTAATGTCTCGCAAATTATTTGTTAACAAAATGGAACATGCGAGCGCACCGACACCAACCGACGCGATGAAAGCACCGGCTGTAAGTTCCAGGGTCTGCACATAGGCAGTCCCCATCACGGGGACGATTCCAAAGAAAATGAAAACAAAAAGTTCACCGAACCCTGCATAGCCGTACGGTCGAGACCCACCCGTGTAAAACCATGCGGCTGCGACACTTGCGATTCCAACAATCAACAACCACCAGGTCTGTGTCACTAGCACCAATGTGAACCCGCTGGCACTCGCGATTGCAAACATGAAAAAAGCAGCGCGCTTGACCTGATGTGGCTTAGCCAGTCCCTGTCCGACTAGCCGAATTGGACCCACTCGAACACGATCCGTTCCGCGGATCCCATCGCTGTAATCATTTGCAAAGTTAACTCCGGCCTGCAGCGCAAGTGCGACAAGTAGCGCCAAAGCTGCTCGGCCAATATTCAACGAGTTGGAATGCTGTGCAATCCCGGTACCGACCAAGACAGGTGCAATTGCGGCAGGAAGTGTGCGCGGTCTCGCACCCTGAATCCATTCCCTTGTTGTGGCCATGGGCTAACCGTAGAGGTTGGTGATTGCGACTTGATCAAGTTTGCCATTTGGTAATGTCGGCAACTGGGGAATGACGCGAAAAACAGGAATTGCGATGGAGCCAAGTTCAGATGCGATTTGCGTGCGAACATCCGCGGAAAAGTTTTCGAACTCAATCGGGTCAGCAACTATTAGCGCGGTCAAATTGGGCAGAACGTAGCAGGAAATCACCAACGGATTTAGTTCGATGATCTTAGAAATTGCTCTCCGAGAAACGTTCACTCCATTAATTAAAACAATGTCGTCGAGTCTGCCAAGAACATCTAATTGTCCAAGTGAATTCACGCTGCCATAGTCGTCAGTTGTAAACGAACTATTAAATGGCGTGAACTCGATGCCCTCTGTCGGCCGGTAGCCCAAAGCAATACCGGGTCCGTGCACGGTGATCCTGTGATTAGTTGGATCAAGGATGAACCGGGTGCCGGGCCCACTCGCTCCGTTAAAAAAACATCCGCCAGCGCTTTCGGTCATGCCATAGGTGTACGTGACGCGTAGTCCTAGGTCTTGGGCTTGCAAGAAGTCATTTGTGGGAGTTGGGCCCCCGCCAATCAAAATAGCCGCACATCGACTGAGCGCATCGGCGCCGTTTTGTGAACTCAATAGTCTTCGCAGTTGAGTTGGCACGAGTGAAACGAAAACAGGCTCGTCTTTGATACTTGCTACCACGTTGGAAAATTCCTCTGGATCAAAAGTAGATCCGCCTGCGACACTTTCCAGGGCGACCGGATGGGTCCCCGCAGCAATAGATCGAGACAAAACGTTGACTCCTGCGATCGAGGTTACGGGCAGCGCACAAATCCAGCGGGGTGGTGCATCGTATGTCGCGCCGAGTACATTGCCGGAGTTAACAAAATCATTCATCGCACCCAGTTGTGTTGCGCTGAGTTCAACACCGCGAGGATTTCCGGTAGACCCTGAAGTTGTCAAAATTGCGGTCGTTTGAGCTTCGCAGGGGGTATTCGGGCTAATAGCTGCCCGGATGGCTTGGATCTGATGTTGTGAGTAATAACGGCTCTGTTGGGGAATGGGTGCAAACACTCTGCCCTCTTTGAGGGCGTTGCTAAGGGCTCCATGAGCGGTGGCTACACCCCGGCTGCCGGGAGCAATCTCAGTGAGTTCAATTTCACGATTAGTTGAGTCGGCCACGGTGCGAGAGTAGAAGGTGCCGGTAATCTGCGCTCATGGACACTCGTAAACGTTATGAACTGCCGCCGGTTGCACCCGCAGACTCACAGGTCTGGACTGATCCGTCCCATTCATCAAGTACCCCCGCATGTGATTGGGAGTCCATTGGGGATTTCAACGACATCACTTACAGCCTTGGCACCGGTTCATATCTGGGCATAGCGAAGATTACGATTTGTCGGCCCGAAAAGAGGAATGCTTTTCGACCTCAAACATTGTTTGAATTGAGTGACGCTTTTAATGCTGCCCGCGACGATGATCGGGTTGGGGTCATTATTTTGACCGGTCAAGGGGATCTTGCTTTTTGCTCCGGGGGCGACCAAGTCATCCGTGGCAATGATGGATACATCGGTAGCGACGAAGTTGCACTAAAAGGAATCGGGCGTCTTAATGTTTTAGATCTACAGATTCAGATTCGTCGGTTGCCAAAGCCCGTGATCGCAATGGTGGCCGGGTATTCAATTGGTGGCGGCCATGTCCTGCACGTGGTGTGCGATCTCACCGTTGCGGCTGACAACGCGAGATTCGGCCAAACCGGGCCAAAAGTTGGCTCCTTTGATGGCGGGTACGGCTCGGGGCTGCTCGCAAGGATCGTTGGGCAGAAGCGCTCACGTGAAGTCTGGTACACCTGCAATCAGTATGGCGCCGCTCAAGCGTATGACTGGGGTTTAGTTAATGAAGTTGTTCCAATCGAAGATTTAGAAATTGCCACATGCGATCTAGCGGCTCAGATTTTGACGATGTCACCGTTGGCACTTCGTATGCTCAAAGCTTCACACAATGCGGTAGACGACGGACTCGCCGGAATCCAACAACTGGCGGGAGATTCAACCCTGTTGTTCTACATGACGGAAGAAGCACAAGAGGGACGTGATGCCTTCAAGGAAAAGCGTGAACCCGATTTCGGTCGCTTCCCCAAACGGCCGTAATGGAGTATTTCTCGCTGGCTTTGCGGGAGAAATTTCGGGGACTTCCCACGCGTGAAGGGGTTTTATTCCAAGGTCCCGCCGGTTGGGGTGAATTCAGCCCGTTTCCCAACTACACACCCGCGCAGGATGCTTTATGGCTCGGTGCGGCACTGGAATCTGCCTTTGTTTCGTTTGAGTATCCGAAAGATGCGAGTGTCGCCGTCAACGCAATTATTGGGGACACTGAGGATCCCTACCTTGCCAGTGTCCGAGTTCTAGAGAAATTCGGTTGCACCACCATCAAAATAAAAGTTGGGCTGGATGTAGCCACCGACGTCATACGCGTGCACGACATTGTCCGAGCTTTCAGCGAGTTCCAGCAGTTGGACGCTTTGCGTATTCGTCTTGACGCGAATGGGCGCTGGAATGTTGCACAGGCACTCGACATGATGTCCGAATTGAAGTCTGTACCCATTGAATACGTGGAGCAGCCATGTCAATCGGTGCTGGAATTGCGGGAACTTCATCGAAAAATAAATATTCCGATTGCACTAGATGAAAGTATTCGCATCGATAGCGAGTATCGAATAAGTGACTTCGCTGATTTGGCAATTGTGAAATTGGCCCCGATGGGTGGGATCAGTGCGATCGAATCGTTGATTCGAAAGCTGGATGTCCCGATTCGATTTAGTGGTGCGCTTGAATCAAGTGTCGGTTTGAGTTCTTCACTTTTCGCGGCGCACGCATTCGCAGCCAATCAAGTCGCTGGGCTGGGAACAGGAATGCTTTTTGCGGCAGACACCACACTGCAACCCGCCGTTCCTCACCTCGGTCGTATCTCGGTCAAAAGATACGAACCAAGTCCGGAGCAGCTCGCTGCAGTTCGGCTCTCGACCGACCAGCAAAAGTTATGGGATGCGCGGATTGCCCGGGCTTGGGCCTTGATACCGGCCGCTACCCTCGCTTCCTGGGGTGTAACCAAACAAGATATGCAAGGCTAGGCGCATGGAGCCCTCGGTCGCCCAAGCAAAAGTGATGGTCGACGAACTTATTCGATGCGGTGTCACTGACGTCGTTCTTTCGCCCGGTTCTCGTAGTGCACCTCTCGCGTTGGAACTTGCTGGAGCTCACGCTCGACTGGAACTTCGTTTGCACGTGCGCCTAGACGAGAGAGTTGCAGCATTTGTTGCACTGGGTCTGGGTAAGGCAACGGGAATCCCGGCGGCTGTGGTGACCACATCGGGGAGCGCGGTGGCCAACCTATTGCCGGCGGTCATTGAAGCTGATCACTCCTACGTTCCGATGTTGTTGTTGACCGCGGATCGTCCACCGCAATTGCGCGGTATCGGAGCAAATCAAACTATTTCGCAGATGGCAATTTTCGGACCACATGTTCGATCAAGTGTTGATCTGGCAACCGCGACGACTGCCGAAGGCCAAGTGAAGTACTGGCGCTCAGAAATTTCGCGCGCCGTCGGAATTGCAACGGATTCGGTGAGTCCCGGTCCGGTTCATCTGAATATCCCTTTTTCTGCTCCACTCGTTGGTGACGCTGACGGCATGTGGGTCGAAGAACTCGAGGGTCGCCCAGATGGCCGTCCTTGGGTTGCTGACGCCCGGTTACTTGCCGCCGTCAGTTCGCCACTTGATGAAATTATGACTTTCCTCGACGAGGAAGGTGTCGTCCCGGCTCGTGGGTTAATCGTGGTGGGGGACCACAACGACGCGGATTTTATTGAAATGATCGACGAACTCAGTGACTTTGTGGGCTGGCCAATCATCGCTGAACCCAGCGCTAATTTGAGCCGAGCCGATCTCGCGCTATCCCATGGGCACCTACTGGCCGCGGATCCTTCCTTTCGAGAAACCCATATCCCGGAATTGGTGTTAACAATTGGCAAAGTTGGTCTCTCACGTGGTGTTCTCAAACTCATCGAGTCCGCGGGGATTCATATTGCCGTTGATAGTCATGCACACTTCTCAGACCCAACCCGCAGCGCTGACTTGGTCATTGCTGCTGTCCCACTCCCGCCGGAGGAGTGCGAAGTAGACGGCGATTGGCTCGAAGAATGGCAGCGGGCCGACATTTTGGCAGCAGCCGCAATTGAAACCGTTTTGAATCCTGAAGAGCTCACCGGGATGCAAGTTGCGCGAGTCGTGACCCGACTGTTGCCTGAGGCTGGAACGCTTTTCCTAGGGGCTTCGTCCGCTGTTCGTCATGTTGCATCTTTTGCAGCAACGAGTGTCACCGACTCGGCTGTTTTAGGTAATCGTGGTGTTTCAGGCATTGACGGTTGTGTTTCTACCGCAAGTGGTATCGCAATCAGTGCAATGGTGGAAGGTGACGGCTGCGTTGTCGCTTTAGTCGGCGATCAATCATTTCTCTATGATTCGAACGCGCTGCTGATTCCGCCGACGGAAACCAAAATTAATCTTGTGATCGTCGTGATAGACAACAACGGTGGTGGAATTTTCTCAACTCTGGAACAGGGTGCTCCGAAATACGCACAGCACTTTGAGCAAGTGTTTGGTGTGCCACTCGACATTGATCCAACCCTGGTTGCGACTTCGCTGCGGGCTAACGCTATTACTGTCACAACCGAGGACGAATTGGCGGAGGCACTCGACAAAGCAATTGACGGTGGTTTGCACGTAATCACCGCCAGGAGTGTCGATCGGGCAAAGGAAAGTGAAATTCTTGTGCATATCGCGCAAGCTGTACATGAAGCACTCTCGGGGAGTTGAATTCGGTGGTCGCAGATTCAACGCGGCAAAAAATTATTCGTGCTGCAACGGATCTGTACACCACGCTCGGTGTACTCAATATTTCCCGGCGTGAGATAGCCAAGAGTTCGGGTTACGCGGCGGGCACTGTCACATCGATTGCCAAGAATCGGTCTGAATTTCTTCGACTAGTAATTGCTGCCATGCCGTATTCGTCAGTCACTAAAAGTCTTGATGTAAATCTTGACTCAAGTGAGAATCATGCTTTGCATTTGTTGCTCTCAGCATCGAGGGACATTTGGGGAGATCCAGCGAGCGCGTGGGACCCGGTTGAACTTTCCGCTTTGGCCGGCGCTCCTTTCGACGATGGCTTACGTGGAATTTTAGCCCAACGGATTGAGTACCGTTGGGAGAAATCTCGCGCGATAGTTTTAAAATTGAGCGAGGACGGACTCATCGACCCAACGCTTGATCTTGATTCAATTGTGCTGCACATCATTGCCGTCGGTGTCGGTATCGCCATGCTGGCCCCGACACTGCCCGTGCACGTCAGTGAAACGCATTGGAGCGCTTTGAGCGCCCGACTACTGGAGTCCTTGGCCGTTGTCGACCCGGTCGTACCTCATCCGGGTGAGTTGCCAAACTACTGGCGCATTCGAACAACGCTCCCGGGAGTTCCAAGTGCTACGGCACGCCTGCTCCGGGTTCTGTCATTGCTTAACGTTGCGGTTGTCCAGTTGACTTCTGTGGACTTGACAAGCGGTGAGGAACAAATCGACGCCATTCTCAAAGCTCCACAGATCATGGATCGAGCTACATTGCGGCAAGCGATTGACTCGGTGGGCAAAGATGTAATTGTTGCCAGTGGCAACGAAAACGACACGGTTGATGTCGCGACCCGCGTTTTAAGGCTTAGTAGCGTCCTTGCAACTACTCCAGCGTTTGCACCACAGGCTGCCGCAGATCTGGTTTTAGCTCAGTCGTGGGAGGTCGTTGAGGCGACGAGTGGTGAGAACTCCACGGAGCATGTGTTGCGGTTGCAATGGACATTGGATCATCACGTGATTTTGCGAAGGGAGCGGGCACCATTCACCCAAATCGAGTATCAACGTGCCTCTGCCTTACTTGAATTAGTTGAAGCACTGATCACGGCGAGTGGAGTAACAAGTGAATATGGCTGGGTCGACGAACTTACAGACAATAAGCCGGTGCTCGTCCGGCTCGCTCGCCCCGAAGATACTTCAGCAGTGGAACAGCTCCACAAAAGATCATCAGAAAAATCAATTTACCAGAGGTATTTCACTCCCAAGAATTCGTGGCGCGAAGAAAACTTGCGGCGGGTAAGTGGCGGGCACCGGGGCGTGACACTCGTTGTAACCGACCGAAGTAATCGCCTGATGGCGCTGGCAAATGTATTTCCACTTTCTGCAACCGACTTACATACCGGGGAAATCGCCTATCTTGTTGAGGATCAATTTCAAGGCCTAGGCATTGGCAACATTTTACTTGAACACTCTCAAGATTTGGCGGCTCGACTGGGTTTTACCAAATTAGTGGCTTATGTACTGACTGACAATGCCGTGATGCGAAAAATGTTGCTTAACCACAATTGGATTCAGGTGCCAGCTCCGGAATTTGGACTAGCCGTTAACGCATTTGAAAAAGTAATGACAAACTAATTGCTTTCAAGCGCATCGCGAACCGGGGCAAGTTTTGCCGCCGACTCGGCGAGTTCCAGTTCAGGGATCGACCCTGAAACAATTCCGCATCCGGCAAATGAACGTACAGTTTGAGCCTCGTGATCAATCGTTGCGCATCGGAGTGCGATTCCGAACTCACCGTCACCGCGTTGGTCAAACCAACCCACCGGTCCGGCGTACCTTCCGCGATTCATTCCTTCAAGTTCGGCAATTACGACTTTGGCCCGCTCGGTTGGGGTTCCACACACTGCGGCCGTCGGGTGCAGTGATGCGACTAGGGACAAAATGGGTGCCTCGTTAGCCAGTTGGCCGGTGACGTCGGTTGCCAAGTGTTGGACGTTTGCCAGTTCGAGAACACGTGGTTGCTCGGGCACGTCAAGGTCCGTGCAGTGAGTTGCGAGTGCTTTCGCGACAGAATTGACCGCGTAAGCGTGCTCTGCTAAATCTTTTCGACTCTTCATGAGATCCGACGCCAAGTCCGCATCGGTCCTTTTGTCTCCTAGGCGCCGCACCGTTCCCGCCAGAACCCGACTCGTAACTAGTCCACCGGTACGTCGAACGAGCAACTCGGGAGTTGCACCAAAAAGGTCCTCAACAACAAATGTCCAGCAAGTGGGGTAGGCCTTTGCCAGCGCATTGACAAGGAAGCGCACATCAAGTGCTCCGTCTACGTGGGCAATCAGATCTCGAGCGAGAACAACCTTGTCGAGTTCACCCGCGTTGATTCTTTCAACGGCGGTGGCAACAGCCTGCTCCCACTCCCAGGGCTCCACGCTTCCCTCGGCCCAACGGACCCCGATGGGTCCAACGGGAACCGAAACGGGAGGCAGCGCGTTACTCGCCGAGCCAATTGTTGTGATCCAGGTCTGCCCGCCACGCTTGCCCACCACAACGCTGGGCACCACGACTTCAGACAGATTGTCTAGGTCGAACGCAAATGAAGCGAATGCAACGGGCCCGGTGCCGGGGAGACTCACGGTGTCCTCAATGTGTGCATTCGTCAGAAGTCGATTCCACCAGCGTTGGGTTCGCGAGAAAGTCTCATTGCCGCGGACCTGAAGCCGGGCGGCTACACCCCAACCGATGAGTCCTTCGCCGCCTCTAACCCAAGCCAACGGGCTCTCAACGGGTAAGTGCTGCAGCAAATCCACATCATGATCGAGGGCACGCGTGCGGAAGTTCAAATGTTCCTTATCGGGCATTGTGCCCGGTTGCTCAAAAATGCTCACCAAAAGAGCCTAGGGCCAGCCGGTTGTTTCAACCACTTGAAACGAAGGCTCGCACTTGGTGTGATCTCTGGCAGACTAGGGCAATGCCGAGGGCGAATTTGGACAAGGACCCAGCCGAGGTAGCGGCAATGTTTGATGCGGTAGCCGCCAAATACGACCGCACCAACGACATTTTGGCCGTTGGACAAACCCGACGCTGGCGCAGTGCGGTCTGCAAAGCCTTAAAACTTGAGTCGGGGCAGCTGGTCCTTGACGTAGCGGCCGGCACTGGAACTTCCACGGCAGCCTTCACAGCGACGGGCGCAAAAGTTATTGCCGCAGACTTCTCGCTTGGAATGCTTGAGGTCGGAAAAGTCCGGAATCCAATGATCGACTTCGTGGCAGCGGACGCGCTTGCTCTACCGTTTGCAGATTCAACTTTCGACCGGGTCACCATCTCATTCGGGCTTCGTAATGTGGCCGATCGTATGGTGGCGTTGAAAGAATTTCGGCGGGTCATCAAGCCCGGTGGCATCTTGGTGATCTGTGAGTTCTCTCATCCCACGCTGGCGCCGCTTCGCAAGGTCTACACCGAGTACCTCATGGCCACCTTGCCCGCTCTCTCCGATCGAGTGTCTTCAAATCCTGATGCCTACCGGTATCTGGCCGAGTCAATTCGTGCCTGGCCAACCCAAGAAGAACTGGCCGCAGACATTTCGCAGGCTGGTTGGCAGGGGGTTCAGTGGCGCAATTTCACCGGGGGAATCGTGAGTATCCACCGGGCAGTCGCCCATAAGGATTCACCACTATGCTTGAGGTGATAGTGAAGCATTTCACAATCACGCAAGCGATTTTGGCGAAAAAAAGCTCAGTAAAATCAGTTGGGGTCAAAGTGCAGGTTAAGGGGCGCGCGTGAACGTCTATACACCGATTCTGGTGCTCGGAGTTCTGGCCTTTGGATTTGCCACTTTTTCAATTGTGATTGCTAGTTTCACGGGCCCCAAACGGTACAACCGAGCAAAATATGCCGCCTACGAATGCGGGATTGAACCGACACCGCAGCCGATGGGTGGTGGACGGTTTCCGGTAAAGTTTTACCTGACCGCCATGATGTTCATTATTTTCGACATCGAACTTGTTTTTCTATACCCGTGGGCCGTCTCAGCCGATGCACTTGGTGCCTTCGGGTTAATTGCAATCTTCCTTTTCTTGTTTAATTTATGTTTGCCTTATGCATATGAATGGCGCCGCGGCGGATTGGAGTGGGACTAATGGGTCTGGAAGAGAAGTTACCCTCGGGAATACTGCTCACAACCGTTGAGCAAGTAGCGGGGTACGCACGTAAGGGATCACTGTGGCCGGCGACCTTCGGTCTGGCATGTTGCGCAATTGAAATGATGGCGACGGGTGGGCCGCGCTATGACATTGCCCGTTTCGGCATGGAAGTTTTTCGCGCTTCACCCCGCCAAGCGGACCTCATGATTGTCGCTGGTCGGGTCAGCCAAAAAATGGCACCGGTTTTGCGTCAGATTTATGACCAAATGCCCAATCCCAAATGGGTCCTCGCCATGGGTGTGTGTTCATCAAGCGGTGGAATGTTCAATAACTACGCCGTGGTTCAGGGCGTAGACCACGTTGTCCCCGTGGATATGTATCTCCCTGGTTGCCCCCCCCGACCCGAAATGCTCATTGACGCAATCTTGAAAATCCACGACGAAATTCAAGACATGAAGTTGGGTGTTAATCGCAAGAAGCAGATTGTTGAGTTGGAGCAGGTCGCTCTGGCAGCGCCGTCCGTTTTGGAAATGAAGGGGCTCATGCAATGAGCGAACTTCCAGTCATACCCGAAGGGATCGCCGACCTTGACCTCGTTGGTGTTCGCAAAGGCGCCTTTGGCGCAGCAGGTTCGGGCGATACGAGCGGCTTTGGCGGGTTGGTGTCGCCGATTGTCATGCCCGGCGCATCCCTACCTCCATTCGGCGGTTGGTTCGACGAAGTCGCCGAAGAACTCGCACTCTCACTGCTTGATGCTGGAGTCAGCGGGGCAGTTGAGAAAATCGTGATTGACCGTGGCGAAATGACGTTCTACGTCAAACCCGAGCATCTCATTTCGTTCATGGCCGAGTGCCGAGATGAACCTGCACTTCGCTTTGAAATGTGCACGAGCGTTAGCGGTGTTCATTTCCCAGAGGACAAAAATCGTGAGCTGCACATTGTTTACAGTTTGCTGTCCATCACTCATAATCGCCGGATTCGAGTTGAAGTAACCATTCCCGACTCCGATCGTCACCTTCCTTCGCTCGTGTCGCTGTACCCGTCCGCGGATTGGCATGAGCGGGAAACGTGGGACTTTTTTGGAATTATTTTTGATGGCCACCCCGCACTCACGCGCATTCAAATGCCCGACGACTGGGTGGGGCACCCACAGCGCAAGGACTATCCATTGGGTGGCATCCCGGTCGAGTACAAAGGTGCCAGCATCCCATCACCAGATCACCGGAGGTCCTACAACTGATGAGCACTACCGATTATGCAAATCCAGATCCATTTTCAGGAACTTACGACACTACCGAAGGAACGGTTTACAATCTTGGCGGCGGCGATTGGGACTCCATCACGGCCGCACCTGAAGGTGAAAACGAGCGAATTGTTGTCAACATGGGACCCCAGCACCCATCAACGCACGGTGTGCTGCGCCTGATTTTGGAACTCGAAGGAGAAACTGTCCTCGGAGTTCGCTGCGGTATCGGATTTCTTCATACCGGAATAGAAAAGAATATGGAATTTCGCACTTGGGTACAGGGTGTCACCTACGTAACCCGCATGGATTACCTGGCACCAATGTTCAATGAAGCCGCGTACTGCCTTTCTGTTGAGCGGCTACTCGGAATTGAAGACCAAATACCTGAGCGTGCCAATGTCATTCGAGTCATGATGATGGAATTGAACCGAGTCTCCTCACACTTGGTGGCACTTGCCACCGGAGGAATGGAACTTGGCGCGCTCACCGCCATGATTTTTGGTTTCCGTGAGCGCGAACTCGTCCTCGACATTTTCGAGATGGTTTCCGGATTGCGCATGAACAGTGCCTATATTCGTCCGGGTGGAGTGGCGATCGACCTGCCTCACGGCGCGGAAGAAAAAATTCGCGAAACCGTCATTTTGTTGCGCAAACGCTTAAAGGACACGTCGGATCTGTTGGTGGGCAACGCGATCTGGATGGGTCGAACCGTGGGCGTTGGTTACCTTGACCTAACCGGTTGCACCGCACTTGGCATGACCGGTCCGGTTCTTCGTTCAACCGGATTGCCACATGACCTACGTAAGAGCGCCCCGTATTGCGGCTATGAGAACTATGAATTTAATGTGCCGACCCAGACGAGTTGTGATGCCTACGGCCGTTTCCTGATTCGTATCGCTGAAATGCGCGAATCATTGAACATTGTTGATCAGTGTCTTGATCGTCTGGTGCCGGGCCCGATCATGATCGCTGACAAGAAAATTGCCTGGCCATCACAACTCTCAATTGGTGGAGACGGTCAAGGAAACTCACCCGAGCACATCCAAAAAATCATGAGCGAATCAATGGAAGCTCTTATTCATCACTTTAAGTTGGTGACAGAAGGTTTCAATGTCCCAGCAGGCCAAGCCTACGTTCCGATTGAATCACCACGAGGTGAACTTGGCGCTCACGTCGTGAGTACCGGTGGAACTCGCCCATATCGAGTGCATTTTCGAGATCCATCTTTTAATAATTTGCAAGCGGTTGCGGCAATGAGCGAAGGTTCCATGATCGCTGACGTGATCGCGGCGGTCGCCAGCATTGATCCTGTCATGGGCGGGGTGGATCGCTAAGTGTCGGAAAGAAATGAGCAACCGATGATCACTGAAGCAACTCGAATCAAAATGCGAGAACTCGTTGGACGTTACCCGAATCCACGTTCGGCACTTTTGCCCATGTTGCACTTGGTACAAGCCGAACAAGATCAGGTAAGTACCGAAGGTATTGCGGCCTGTGCGGAAGAACTCGAGATCACTCAGGCCGAGGTTACAGCGGTAGCAACGTTTTACACAATGTATAAGCGCAGTCCGGTAGGTAAACATCACATCGGTGTCTGCATCAATACCCTGTGCGGGCTACTCGGAGGTGACGCAGTCTACGAGCGTGTTGCCGAGCGACTGGGCGCAACCCACAACGGCCCTTCCGCCGACGGTAACTTCTGGCTGGAGCGTATTGAGTGCCAGGCAGCCTGCACCCACGCACCGGTCATGACGGTCGACTGGGAATTCATGGATGACGTGACTCCACAAAGTGCGGTTGACGTGATTGACAAACTTGTCGCCGGTGAAGAAGTCTGGTCTACAAGAGGCCCGATGATTCGTGACTTCCAAGCAACCGAACACACACTTGCGATGGCAGAAGACGACTTGGCATCGGTGGGAAATTGCGTTGACGAAAAAATGCTTGCTGGTTTAAGAATTGCGAAATCGAAAGGACAGCCGTGATGAAACTGACACCGGTAATTACCGAGCATTGGGATGATCCCGAGCTCTACACACTTGACGGCTATAAACGCCACGGCGGCTACGACGCTCTCGCAAAAGCGCTCAAAACCGATCCGGACGAAATCATTGCAATAGTAAAAGACAGCGGGCTTCGCGGACGAGGAGGAGCAGGTTTCCCGACCGGATTGAAGTGGTCATTCGTTCCCCAAAATGACGGAAAGCCGCATTACCTGGTGGTGAACGCCGACGAGTCCGAACCGGGTGCATGTAAAGACATCCCGATCATGATGGCGAACCCGCACTCATTGCTTGAAGGTGTGATCATCACGTCATTCGCCATTCGGGCAAATCATGCTTTTATTTATATCCGCGGCGAGGTTCCGCAAGCTATTCGCAAGGTCGCTTTCGCGGTGAAACAAGCACGCGAATCGGGTCTCATTGGGAAAAACATTCAAGGCTCAGGTTTCGATCTTGAGGTTACCGTCCACGCCGGTGCCGGTGCCTACATTTGCGGTGAAGAAACAGCGCTCCTTGACTCACTCGAAGGTTTTCGAGGACAGCCGCGCTTGAAGCCGCCCTTTCCAGCCGTTGCCGGGCTTTACGCATCGCCGACGGTTGTCAACAATGTCGAGACACTCGCAAACATCCCTTACATCATTGATCGCGGTGTCGAATGGTTCCGCCAATTTGGTACCGAAAAATCACCAGGATTCAAAGTATTCGCGGTGTCAGGTCACGTACAACGGCCGGGAATCTATGAAGCACCACTGGGAATCACAATGAGGGAGCTACTCGACTACGCGGGCGGTATGCGCTCCGGCGCCGAACTCAAGTTCTGGATTCCTGGTGGATCGAGTGTTCCGATGCTGACCGCGGATCACCTTGACCTTCCATTGACCTATGAGGCAATGGCCGAGGCTGGAACCATGCTGGGAACGGGAACGCCCATGATCTTTGACCAGACTGTGTCAGTTGTTAAAGCCGTCACCCGCTGGCTCGAGTTCTACAAGCATGAGTCGTGCGGTAAGTGCACACCGTGCCGCGAAGGTACCTACTGGATCACGGGTGTCTTAGAGAAATTTGAGCAAGGACAGGGCACCACCAATGAAATGGAAACCCTCACCACATTGTGCGGTCAAATCGCTGGCCGTTCATTCTGTGCACTCGGCGATGCTGCTGCTACTCCCTACCCCGCAGCAATGAAGTACTTCAGTGACGAATTCACGGCTGCGACTCACACCAGCGCTGATGCACAGTTCGATCCAGTTGCTTCTTATGTCTTCTCCGGAGCGCGCGCCTAATGACCGTCACGAATCACACTGAAAAGGTGGACACGGTCAATGTAATTATTGACGGTATTGAAATGGAAGTTCCCAAAGGAACCCTCGTTATTCGTGCCGCCGAACAAATTGGCATCGAGATTCCGCGCTTCTGCGATCACCCACTCCTGGTACCAGTTGCTAATTGTCGGGCATGTTTAATTGAAATTGACGGAGTGCCTAAACCGCAACCGGCGTGTGCACAGGTGCTCTCAGACGGAATGAACGTCAAAACTCAACGGTCCTCGGAAATGGCGCGAATCGCCCAAGAGGGCGTCATGGAATTTTTGCTGGTCAACCATCCCCTCGATTGCCCAGTCTGCGACAAAGGCGGTGAGTGCCCACTACAAAATCAGGCTATGACCGTGGGTCGTCCGGACTCGCGCTTTGAGGGTGAAAAGCGCACGTTTCCAAAACCGATCAATATCAACTCGCAAGTGCTCCTTGACCGCGAACGGTGTGTCTCATGCGCACGTTGCACGCGTTTCGCGGACGAGATCGCAGGGGATGCATCCCTAGAGTTACTCGAGCGTGGTTCCCAGCAACAGGTTGGTACTGCAAATGACGAACCGTTTGACTCCTATTTTTCAGGTAACGTTGTCCAGATTTGTCCGGTCGGCGCCCTCACGAGTGCTTCCTACCGATTCCGTTCACGGCCATTTGATTTAGTTTCTGTTCCTACCACCTGCGAGCACTGCGCATCGGGGTGCTCACTTCGCACGGATTATCGGCGTGGCACCGTCACGCGTCGTCTGGCCTGGGATGACCCAGAAGTGAATGAGGATTGGAGTTGCGACAAGGGTCGGTTCGCCTTTGCCTACCTGGCGCAAGGTCGCATTGAATCACCACTGATTCGCGAAAACGGCGAGCTTCGTTCGGCGTCTTGGCCCGAGGCAATGCATTTTGCCGCAGCAGGTTTGGTAGCTGCCGGAAGCTCAGCGGTCCTCGTTGGTGGCCGGTTAACCGTTGAGGATGCTTATGCGTACTCGAAGTTTGCACGCATTGTTTTGGCAACCGACAACATTGATTTTCGCGCACGTGCCACATCGAACGAAGAAGCGGATTTCCTGGCCGCGCACGTAGCCGGACGCAAACTGGACGTCACGTACGGTGATATCGAGACCGCCTCGCAGGTTGTGCTCGTTGGTTTTGAGCCGGAAGACGAATCACCGATACTGTTATTGCGGTTACGCAAAGGTGTCAAAAAGGGCGTTTCTGTTCACACGATTGGTCCGGTCTACTCGCTGGGAAGTGAAAAACTTTCGGCGAAGTGGATTAAGTCAAATGCTGGTGCAGAGGCTCACGCGATCACAAACCTTGAAGCCGATTTCCTCACCGAGTTAGAAACTAATTCAATTATTTTGGTGGGAGAACGTGCGGCTTCCAGTCCGGGCGCGCTTAGCGCAGTTTCCGAACTAAGCGCCAAGACCGGTGCTCGCATTGCCTGGGTTCCACGACGCGCCGGTGAGCGGGGGGCACTCGATGCTGGCGCTATAGCCGGCCTACTCCCCGGCGGCCGACCGAATTTCGACCCGGTTGCTCGCGCTGAAATCGCCCAGGTCTGGAATGTCGATGTCGAATCTCTGCCAGCGATCGGACTTGCTGGCACCGAATTGGTTTCAGCGATTGCAAATGGATCGATTAAGGCTGTAGTCGCAGCTGGTCTGGATCCGGCCGATCTGCCTAATGGCGGTGAACTTATTGCCGGTATTGAAAGCGCCGACTTTGTTGTGGCATTGGAAAACCACCATTCAGAAATCACCCAACGGGCAAGTGTTGTATTCCCTGTTGCCGTTGTCACAGAGAAATCGGGATCTTTCATGAACTGGGAAGGCCGTAGCAAGCCGTTCAGTGCGGCGTTTCGCGAGGCACTCACACTCTCTGATGCGGGAGTGCTATCCATGTTGGCAAGTGCAATGGATTTCCAATTGATTGGAGACACCCGCACACTTCGCAAGGAAATGAACTCACTTGCTACTTGGTCGGGCTCGCGCGTTGAAGTGAAACCTGTCGCAGCAACTGTGCTCGCTGGACCAACCTTGGCAACCTGGCGTTTATTAATCGACTCGGGCGTCATGCAGGAGGGTGAACCCCATCTGGCAGCTACTGCGCGACCATCGGTGGTGGCAATGAATTCGGCGATGTTTGAGGAACTGGGTCAACCTGAAATAGTTACGGTCACCGGCCCAAAGGGCTCGATAACGCTGCCCGCTCAAGTTGCCCAGGTATCGAGTGAAAGCGTATGGCTCCCGATGAACTCACCGGAATCACATATATATGCGCAGCTCGGCTGCGGCTATGGTGAAGCCGTGACCATTAAAGGAGGTGCCGCGTGAGTGGTTCTTCATTCGGTTTTTTCGGAACCGACCCGTGGTGGCTGGTGATTTTTAAGGCCGTCGCCATTTTTGGAATGCTGGTTGTCTTGACCCTGTTCACCATCTGGTGGGAACGCCGTGTTGTCTCCCGGATGCAAAACAGAATTGGTCCTAACCGCGTAGGTCCGGCCGGGTTACTTCAGTCGCTCATGGACGGTTTCAAGCTGGCGTTCAAAGAGGAAATTATTCCTAAATCGGCACATGTCGCCGTGTATTGGATTGCACCGGTCATTTCTGCGACAGCAGCCTTCCTGGCTTTTGCGGTAATTCCATTTGGTCCAACAGTCTCCATTTTTGGAGTAGAAACGCCACTTCAATTAACGGACTTTCCCGTATCGGTGCTCTACGTCTTGGCAATTACATCCGTTGGTGTGTACGGCTTAGTCTTGGCCGGCTGGTCTTCTGGTTCTACCTATCCGCTCCTTGGCGGACTTCGCTCAACCGCGCAAGTGATTTCCTATGAAATCGCGATGGGCCTCTCATTCGTAGCGGTGTTCCTGTTTGCCGGCTCCATGTCAACATCGGAGATCATCGCCAAACAGCAACCGATTTGGTTCGCGGTAATTTTATTGCCATCATTTTTGATTTATGTCACATCGATGGTGGGCGAAACCAACCGCGCACCGTTCGACCTCCCTGAAGCAGAAGGTGAACTTGTAGGTGGTTTCCACACCGAGTACTCCTCGCTGAAGTTTGCCATGTTCTTCCTCGCCGAGTACATCAACATGGTGACGGTTTCCGCGTTGGCAGCAACCCTTTTCCTCGGTGGCTGGCTGGCTCCGTGGCCCATTTCGCTGTGGGATTCGGCAAATGTTGGTTGGTGGCCGATCCTGTGGTGGCTGCTCAAAGTCCAATTATTCATCTTCATGTTCATTTGGCTGCGCGCCACGCTTCCGCGATTGCGCTACGACCAGTTCATGAAGTTTGGATGGAAGGTACTGATCCCTGCATCCCTCGGTTGGATTTTTATCGTCGCCACCGCCCGCGTATTCCGCAACGACTTCACCTTCAGCAACCAGCAATTACTGTTTGCTGGTGCCGCGGTAATTGCGTTACTGCTCGTTGGGTCTTGGTTGCTTCAGGTTCGCTCAGACCGCAAACAGGCGCTGCTCGACGCAGAGCAAGAGCAAGAGATCCAGCTTCCATTTGAGCCCATGGCCGGGGGGCATCCGGTTCCACCGATGCCGGGTCAAATTCTCGCCTACACGCCACGACGCGTCTTGGCCGCTCAGGCCGTGGCCGCTGGAACCAGCACACCGGCTATTGATTCAACCCCAATGAAGGAGACTCCCAATGCCTGAGTTACCAGCCGCGGTTCGCGGGTTTGGGGTGACCTTCGGAACCATGTTCAAAAAAGTAGTCACCGAGCAGTACCCCGAGGATGCCAGCAAATACCCGCCAAAGCCCCGTTTTCACGGGCGTCATCAGCTCAATCGTTGGGCCGACGGACTAGAAAAGTGCATCGGGTGTGAATTATGCGCGTGGGCTTGCCCCGCCGACGCAATTTTTGTTCAAGGCGCGGACAACACGGATGAGGAGCGTTTCTCACCCGGTGAGCGCTATGGCCGGGTTTACCAAATCAATTACACCCGCTGTATTTTCTGCGGACTGTGTATCGAGGCGTGTCCAACCCGGGCACTCACCATGACCAACGAATTCGAATTAGCCGACAACAATCGCGCTGACTTAATCTACGAAAAACAGGACCTTTTAGGCCCGATGCTCCCCGGAATGCTGGCCCCACCCCATGACATGGTCCCGGGAACAACTGACAGTGATTACTACTCCAACAAAATCACAGGATCGGTCCCCGAACAGGGTAGCGCTTCATGAGCATTGATGGTGAACTAGTTGTCTTCATCATTTGTGGTGGCCTATCGGTAGTTGGTGCATTAGGCATGGTGCTTTCCCGAAAAGCCGTGCACTCTGCACTGTTTATTGCAATGGTCATGATCAATCTAGCAATTCTTTACATTGCGAACTCCGCTCCGTTTTTGGGCATGGTCCAGATCATTGTCTATACGGGCGCGGTCATGATGCTCTTTCTTTTCGTCCTTATGGTGGTTGGTGTTGACTCATCAGATTCCTTGATTGAAACAATTCGCCGTCAACGACTTTTTGGAATCATGTTCGGGGTAGCCCTCTCCATTTTGCTGATTGGCGGAATCGGAAGTTCCATTTCTGGTAAACCTGACATCGGGCTTAACGAGGCAAATGAAGAGTTTGGTGGCAATGTGGAGGGTATTGCGAATCTGATCTTCAGTGACTACCTTTTTGCGTTCCAAGCAACGGCGGCACTTCTCATCACGGCCGGGCTCGGTGCCGTGATTTTAACCCACCGAGAAGCTTGGCGGCCTAAAGCAACCCAGAAGGAACTCTCCGTTGCGCGCTTCATGGTTGGCGCGGGCCACCCGGGTAATAAGCCCAATCCCGGAATCTACGCCCGGCACAATGCCGTAAACACTCCTGCTATTTTGCCGGACGGCTCACTTGCGCTTGACAGTGTGCCGTTACCCGTTCGCTCACGTGATGACTCGTTGATAATTGACCATCGAGTCGTATCAACAGTCGTTGAACTGGTCGAGAGCGAGGACCAGGACTAGTGGATCCCATTTATTACATCTACTTGGCCACCTTACTTTTCAGTATTGGAGCGATTGGGGTTTTGGTTCGCCGCAACGCGATCATCGTTTTTATGTCGGTTGAACTAATGCTGAACGCGGCTAACTTAGTTTTCGTGGCTTTCGCTCGAATGAACGGAAACCTTGACGGACAAACTGTTGCATTTTTTGTCATGGTGGTTGCGGCAGCAGAAGTCGTCGTGGGTCTTGCAATCATCGTTCAAGTTTTCCGCACCAGGCAGTCTGCATCAATTGACGAACCGAATCTTTTAAAGTACTAGCAAAAATTATTTGACCATTTTGATAACCGAGGAATAGGACCAAACGTGACCGTTATGCCGGCAGAGGGGCTTTTCTCCCTTATGTGGCTTCTTATTGCGTTGCCGTTGGCGGGCGCAGCAATTTTGCTGTTCACCGGTCGGCGTTCCAACTCGTGGGGGCCGTACCTGGGAGTATTTACCGTTTCCGCATCCGCTGTCCTTGGCGTCCTGCTTCTTATTGAAATGATGGGACTGCCGACAGAGGAACGTACCATTACCCAGGTTGCCTACCAGTGGGTTTTTGTCGGCGACTTCAGCGTTGATCTTGCCTTCCAACTGGACCAACTCTCGATGGTCTTTATTCTGCTGATCACAATCGTTGGATCACTAATCCACATTTATTCACTGGGTTACATGTCCCATGATCCAGACAAGCGTAAATTCTTCGGTTACCTGAATCTTTTCATTGCGGCAATGTTATTGCTCGTCATGGCGAACAACTTCCTGTTGCTTTACGTCGGGTGGGAAGGGGTGGGTCTCGCCAGTTATCTCCTGATCGGTTTCTGGCAAGGTAAACGTTCAGCAGCGGCTGCAGCCAAGAAAGCATTTATTATCAACCGAGTTGGCGACGTCGGTCTCAGCCTTGCAATCATGCTCATGTTCGTCACCTTCGGCTCGGTCACTTTCTCTGATGTATTCGGTTCAGCGACCCAAGCAAGTGAAGGAACCCTGACGGCTATTGGCCTGCTTCTGCTGCTTGCCGCGGCCGGCAAGTCCGCTCAGTTCCCATTGCAAGCATGGTTGCTTGACGCAATGGAGGGCCCAACTCCAGTTTCGGCACTCATCCACGCGGCAACCATGGTCACCGCCGGCGTTTATTTGATCGCCCGTAGTAACGTGATCTACAACAACGCGGAGTGGGCGGCAATGGCTGTAATTGTTGTCGCATTGATCACGATTTTCATGGGTGCGATCATTGGTTCGGCAAAAGACGATATTAAAAAAGCACTGGCCGGGTCGACCATGAGCCAGATCGGTTACATGATGCTGGCCGTCGGACTCGGTCCCATCGGTTACGTTTTTGCGATCTTCCACCTCCTCACACATGGTGTTTTCAAAGCCGGGCTGTTCCTGGGTGCGGGCTCTGTGATGCACGGGATGGACGACAACGTCAATATGCGCAGATATGGCGCATTGCGCTCGGTCATGGTGATCACGTTTATCACCTTCATGGCCGGCTACCTCGCAATCATTGGTATTCCACCTTTCTCGGGTTTCTGGTCCAAAGACGAAATTATTCATGCAGCTTTTGAACGCGGTTGGTTTATCGGCGGGGCAGCAGTGCTCGCAGCAGGCATCACCGGTTTCTACATGACCCGCATGGTCGCCATGACCTTCTTCGGCAAGAAGCGCTGGGAAACCGATGCGCACCCGCACGAGTCACCGGCCGTCATGACGATCCCTCTCATTGTCTTGGCCCTTGGTTCCACCTTCATGGGTATGGCGCTTTTGTTCTGGGGAGATATCGAAGGCTGGTTGGAGCCTGTTGTTGGCTACGAAAGTCAGCCGACACCGCTACCGACGAGCGCTTACATCGTCATAACCCTCGTTGTCATAATTATCGGCGCCATAATTGGTTGGATCTCCTATGCTCGGCGCGAAGTCCCCGTTGACGAGCCGCAGGGTAATTGGCTCACTCGAGCAGCACGCAAGGATCTTTACGGCGACGCTGTTAACCACGCCCTCGTTGTAGCACCGACGAACTATGCAGCCCGAGCCCTGGTGTGGTTTGACGCCCGAGCAATTGATGGTTTTGTTAATGGCTCGGCGGCGATAGTCGGCGGACTGTCTGGCCGTATGCGCCGCACTCAATCGGGCTTTATTCGATCGTATGCATTGTCCATGGTAGGCGGGGCCGTCTTGGTGCTTCTGGCTCTAGTCTTGGTGAGGTTCTAATGAATTTCGATAACTATCCATGGTTGACAACTATCGCCCTGCTCCCATTGGTTGGCAGCCTGCTGGTAGTTCTTCTACCCAAGCACAATGCGAAACTCGCAAAGAGTGTTGCATTGGCCTTCTCGCTGGTAACGCTTGGCGCCGTAATCGCCATGGCGTTGAATTTTGACTCAAATTCAAAAGAAGTTTTCCAGTTCACTGAAAGTTACGCGTGGATCCCGTCCTTCGGCATTAACTTCTCATTCGGAGTCGACGGAATTGCTTTAGTGTTGATCGCGCTAGCGACAACTTTGGTCCCTGTTGTTATTTTGGGCGGCTGGGATGAAGCCCTTGAATCCCAAGGAAGTGTGAAGGGCTACTTCGCACTCATCTTGGTTCTCGAAGCCCTCATGATTGGTGTATTCGCAGCAACCGATGTGTTCTTGTTTTACGTATTCTTTGAAGCAATGTTGATTCCGGTGTATTTCATGATCGGTCGCTACGGCGGCCCGCAGCGGTCCTACGCAGCGGTCAAGTTCTTGATTTACAGCCTGGTCGGGGGTCTATTTATGTTGGCTTCCTTGATCGGTCTCTACGTTGTCTCAGCCCAGATGACGGGTACCGGGACATTCGACTTTACCACTTTGGTGGGTCTAGATATTGATCCTGATATTCAGAAGTTGTTGTTCCTCGGCTTCTTCTTCGCTTTCGCCATCAAAGCGCCGCTCTGGCCATTTCATACCTGGTTGCCCGACGCTGCGGGTCAGGCCCAGCCCGGAACCTCGGTGCTACTCATTGGCGTGCTGGACAAGGTCGGAACCTTTGGCATGATTCGCTACTGCCTGGAGATCTTTCCGGCGGCAAGTACTTTCTATGCACCGGTTGTGATCGCGATTGCTCTGATTGGAATTTTCTATGGAGGTTTCGTTGCTCTCAAGCAGACCGACATACGCCGTCTCTTCGCTTACTCTTCCATGTCCCACTTCGGGTTCATTGCACTCGGTATTTTTGTTTTCACTTCATCTGGTCAAACCGGATCGGTGATCTATATGGTCGCCCACGGACTGAGCACCGCTGGCTTGTTCATCGCGGCGGGTTACCTCATGTCGCGTCGTGGTGGCTCTGCTCAACTCTCCTCATTCGGTGGCGTCAACAAAGTCGCACCAGTTTTAGCAGGATTTTTCTTGATTGCAGCATTGTCGAGTTTGGCTCTGCCCGGAATGGTCTCGTTTATCGGTGAGTTCATGGTGTTGCTAGGCGCTTTCCAGCAATACATGTGGGTCGGTGCGTTGGCCACTGTCGGAATTGTGCTGACCGCTGCCTACGTCTTGCGGGCCTACCAAAAGAGCATGACTGGACCTTTGAATCCCGAATGTGAAGATATGAAGGATCTCAACGGTCGGGAGATCACGGCTCTTGTCCCTGTAGCCGCGCTGATAATCATTCTCGGTGTTTTTCCGGCGCCACTACTCAATGTGATTAACCCGGCTGTTGATCGACTCATGATCACCGTGGGCGTGAGCGATCCGGAGGTCAGTTTCCCAATTTTGAGCGGCACGGCACCGAGTGAAGGGGGCTCGGAGTGACTACATTTACGCCGCCAGAGATTGACTACGTAGCGATCGCACCCATTCTCATTGTCGCAATTGCGGCGCTGCTGTCGGTGTTGACGGAGACATTCCTGCCACGCCCCGTCCGTCGCCCGGTTCAATTGATGTTGACTTTTCTGTCCTTGATTGGTGCTTTCGTTGTTGTCGTGATCAACCGCGACATTAGAACTACGACCGGCGGTGGCGCCGTGGCAATTGATGGCCCGGCGCTTGTCCTTATGGGAACAATCCTGATTCTTTCGTTGTTGAGTGCGTTCCTGATCGCGGAACGGTCGTTGGACAGCTTGGGAGACGCATTTGCTCCCAGTGCCGCAGCCCTTCCTGGATCAGTTGACGAACGCGAATTTTCCGCGCGCGGCTATTTCCAAACTGAAATCTGGACACTTTTCCTCTTTGCCGTAGCGGGCATGCTCGCGTTCGTCGTGGCTAATGACCTGCTCATCATGTTCGTGGCGCTTGAAGTAATGTCACTTCCGCTTTACCTCATGGTCGGCATGGCCCGCCGTCGTCGGCTGCTTTCCCAAGAAGCAGCTCTCAAGTACTTCGTGCTGGGAGCTTTTTCTTCGGCTTTCTTTATTTTCGGTGCTGGGTTGGTCTACGGTTTCGCGGGTTCGATCTCACTTCCCGAAATCCACGATGCACTTTCCGCTTCCGCTGGCGAAACGTTACTGATCGTGATTGGCATGGCAATGCTGCTCGTTGGCTTGCTATTTAAAGTCGGTGCGGTTCCATTCCACCAGTGGACACCTGACGTCTATCAGGGTGCTCCGACTCCCATCACTGCCTTTATGGGAGCAACGGTCAAGGTGGCTGCATTCGGCGCCATGATGCGTTTGCTCTACGTGGCCTTCTCCGGGATCCAGTGGGACTGGGAAATCATCCTTTGGGCCGTGTCGATTCTGAGCATGATAATTGGTTCGCTAATTGCGCTCACCCAAAGCGACATCAAGCGCATGCTGGCCTTTTCAGCGATCGCGCAGAGCGGTTTCATTCTTGTTGGCGTGGTCGCGGCGAGCCCATCAGGTATTTCGGCGGTCATGTTTTATTTAATTGCCTATGGTCTGGTAACCGTCGGCACCCTGGCAGTTGTTTCCATGGTTCGCGATTCAACGGGCGAGGCAACTCATCTTTCCAAATGGGCGGGTCTGGGCAAGAAATCGCCCGTTTTGGGCGCCGTCATGGCGATCTTCATGCTGTCCTTGGCCGGTATTCCGCTCACCAGCGGTTTCGTGATCAAGTTCAGCGTGTTTGCCGCAGGCATAGCTGAAGGGGACACCTGGCTGGTGATTGCAGCCGTTGTAGCGAGCATTATTGCCGCATTCTTCTACGTTCGTGTGATCGTGGTCATGTTCTTCTCGGCACCCAATGAGAACACCGCATCCGTTGCGGTGCCCTCTGTCTTCACCACGATCACCGTTGCTGCAACGGTCACTGCGACGTTGGTGCTGGGGATAATCCCGCAGCCCATGATCGATCTCTTGACCAATGCCGGAATCTTCATCAGGTAGTACCGTGGGCACATGAACCGGATTTTTGAAGCGAGTGATTCGGTATTTGACGGGAACATTAGCGCCAAACTTGCGCAAGTGGAGATCTCACTCCTTGAGTCAACTCGCAGCGAGTACCCATTTGTTTCGGAGACTTCGCGTCATCTCGTTGTTGCCGGGGGCAAGCGTTTCCGCCCGCTCCTGGTGCTATTGGCCGCTGAATTTGGTGACCCCCAATCGCCCGACGTAATTCCCGCCGCGGTCGTGGTCGAACTCACTCATTTGGCGACCCTTTACCACGACGACGTCATGGATGAAGCGACCATGCGTCGTGGTGCCACGAGCGCAAACGCCCGGTGGGATAACACCGTCGCGATTTTAACCGGTGACTTCCTCTTTGCTCGCGCCTCACAAATACTGGCCGACCTTGGACCCAATGCGGTCCGGATTCAGGCCGAAACTTTCGAAAGGCTCTGCACCGGACAGATCAAGGAAACAGTCGGTCCACTCGACGGTGAAGATCCGGTAAAGCACCACATTTCAGTATTGTCGGAAAAAACCGGATCACTGATTGCCACGTCGGGGCGTTTCGGCGCCATGCTCAGCGGCTGCGATCAGGGAACCATCGAAACACTGACAAAATTTGGCGAACAAATTGGCGTGGCCTTTCAATTAGCAGACGACATCGTGGACATCACTTCTGATTCCGGTCAGTCCGGCAAGACTCCCGGTACTGATTTACGTGAGGGGGTGCCCACCTTGGCCGGGCTGATTGCTCTCACCGAGGTAACCCCCGAGGGCGCCGCGTTGCGCGAGTTGCTTTCTCGGCCGCTGCCAGATCCGCAGGAACACGCGTTGGCCCTGGAACTCTTACGAAATCATCCAAGCCTGTATGAAGCTCGACTTGAGGCTCTGCGATGGTCTGATGAAGCCAGGCGAACTTTGGAGCCGCTGCCGAACATCGCAGCAAAGGAAACCCTCATTGCGTTGTGTGATTACGTGGTGACCCGGACCGGTTAAGGCTCAAGCAGAGTTTCTTCCAGTTGGCGGTTTCGGGTTCGAGTGTGGCGATACATATCCACGCTAAAAACAACCAGTGAAATCCACACGAGCGAAAATCCAATCCAGCGCCCGGTGCTCATAGCTTCCTGGAACACGAATACGCCGAGCAAGAATTGGCCAATTGGAGTGATGTATTGCAGGACTCCAAGCGTTGAAAGGGGGATGCGTGTGGATGCACCACCGAAGGCGAGAAGTGGGATGGCAGTAACCGGACCCAACATGATCAATAGGAAACTAATTTTCGGGCCATCAAGAACAAAAGACTCACTGCCGTTGGCAATTGCGACACCCAGAATTACCAGTGCGATGGGGAACAGAACTGCGGTTTCAATTCCGAGACCGTGCAACGATGGCAGGTCTGCAAATTTTTTTAGCAGCCCGTAGGTCGCGAATGAAAGCCCGAGAGTCAAGGCAATCCACGGGACGGAGCCGGAGGTAATTGTCAAAACGAGAACGGCAACGATTGCTATTGCAACAGCGGTCCACTGCGTTTTGCGCAGGCTCTCCTTGAGAATTATTACCCCCATTGCGACCGAAATCAGCGGATTCACAAAGTAGCCGAGGGAAGCCTGTACGACCTGGTCGGTTGTTACCGCGTAGACGTATACGAGCCAGTTGATCGACAGGAAGATTGCGGCTGACCCAAGTATCGCTACGTTTCGGAGGCTGAAGGCCCCCGTAAAAGCCCGCCACTGTTTGCCGACGATCAGGACAAGCACGACAACTATGAGTGACCAAATGACTCGGTGGGCCACAATCTCAATGGGTGAAACTGAATCTAGCAACGCGAAATATAGGGGAAACATGCCCCAAAAGAGGTAGCCGACAACCCCGAGTAAAACTCCAGTGGAGTGCACGGAGCGCTCCCGGACCGCCACTGATCCCACCCGATTCCTTGCCTTGATAAACATTCATTTAAAGCGCGAACTCAGACTACTCAGGGTCCGGAACAGAGTCGCGCCGGATAGGCTGATGATCATGACGCGCTACGCCCTAACGTCGGACCCCGGCGTCAGCGTGGAAATAGTCAGTGCAGCGTTGGCCTGCTGCACCATGGAGGTACAGGCTGCGATTCACAGCGGTGAATTGATCGAGGTATCCCAAGTTGACACGGGCCCGACCGTCATTGTGATCGCAGGGACGGTGACTGACGCACTGGCACCCAGTGTTGTTGACTTAATACGTTCATATCCCGGGACCAAAGTGATGTCTTTTGGTGCGTGCGCCACGAGCGGGGGACCCTACTGGGATTCGCCCCCGGTCTCAAAAGGAATTGACCAATTCGTGGAAGTGGCGTCCTATGTTGCTGGGTGCCCGCCTAGGCCTGAAGCATTTGTCCTAGCAATAGAAGAACTCGCCTGGAATCGAGTCGATTAGATGGGCCGAGTTTTTGAGTGGCAGTTGGTTGAGTCCGAAGATTGGTTCGACAAGATCGTGGAATTACATAGTGGAGGCTTCACCTATTTTGATTTCTTAACCGGTGTGGATCGCGAGAATGGACATGGGGATCCGGGATTCGAAGTAGTCGCACACCTGGCAAAGCCAGATTTATCTGATTCGCTGATTATTTTTACTCGAGTAAACATCGAATTGGCGAGTGTCACCGACTTGATTCCAGCCGCAAGTTGGCACGAACGTGAATGCGCAGAGATGTTTGGAATTGAATTCACAGGTGTTGCAACCAAACCACTTTTGCGACATGAAGATCTAGGTCAACCCCCACTTTGCAAGTCAACGGTGCTGGCTGCGCGGGTGCTGACTCCGTGGCCGGGTGGTGCGGAGTTGGAAATAATGGAAGATGGCCGCAAGGTTGGTAATGCCTCGCGACGACGCCAGCGGCCACCGGGTGTTCCTGAAAATTGGCTTTCAGCATGAAGCATTCATTCATTGCACTGATTGAAGACAAATGCACTTCATGCATGCTTTGTGTGCGCGAGTGCCCCGCATGGTGCATTCATCTAGATTCTCACACGGTTGACGTGAGCGAGGAAGGGGCGCGACGACCCAAAAAAGTCAATGTTCTTGATTCATTTGAGATTGACTATTCATTGTGCATGTATTGTGGAGTGTGTATTGACGTGTGCCCGTTCGACGCACTCGCATGGGACGAACATCGAGCGCTGGTCACGACCAACCGGGACGACATGCTTTTGGGGATTGATGAGCTTGGACCTAGCGGTAGTTCGTGAACTGCACCGCAAAGTCAAGGTCGGCATTATTTATTAAGGCGATGATCGACTGCAGATCGTCGCGGTTTTTGCTGGTGACTCGCAATTCATCACCTTGAACTTGAGTCTTGACAGCCTTGGGTCCCTCGTCTCGGATGAGCTTGGCTAGTTTCTTAGCGTGCTCCTGACTAATCCCATTGTTGAAGGATCCGTTGAGCTTGTACAGCTTGCCAGATTGGCGTGGGTCACCCGCGGTAAAAGCCTTGAGGCTGATTCCGCGTTTAATCACTTTTTCTTTGAAGACTTCTAATGCAGCGACCACTCGATCTTCGGTGCTGCTGGTGAGTTCAACGTCAGTTTCACCTTTCCATTCGATCGTGGTGTCGGTATTTTTAAAATCAAAACGCTGGGAGAGTTCTTTGGCCGCTTGATTGAGGGCGTTGTCGGCCTCTTGGTGGTCAACCTCTGAAACAATGTCAAAACTGCTATCTGCCATGGCTACATCCTTTCCGTTGGGCCAATCTAACTAAACCCAATCAGCTGCTGACCAACTGCACCTGCGAGTAACCGGACATGTATTGTTTGCCGGGCATTACGGCAGATTGCCCGAGCGGCCAATGGGAGCGGACTGTAAATCCGTCGGTTATACCTTCAGTGGTTCGAATCCACTATCTGCCACGTGCAAAGGGCCCCGGTAAAAGGGGGCCCTTTTTCATGTCGACAGGGTCAAAATGGGTAGGTCACTCCAGTAATTTCTTCGGACCAGTCCCACAACCTGCGCGCCTGCAATAAGTCTTTGGCGCAATCATTTCGATCAACCAGTACCGGGTAACCGCGAGTTTGCCATTTATCTGCCGGACCCACATAGGCATCATTTTTCAATCCGGGCGCCGTCGCAGCGAATAAAATAGGAAGGGCGCCCATTTCTGAACTTTGGGCGATCACTCCGTTCATGAGCTGGGTCAGGCGGAATTCGAATTTATTACCTCGCATTTTTGAGGAGGCGCCTTGCAGATTCGTTGCGGAAAAACCAGGGTGCGCCGCTACTGCACCGACCGAATAGTCGCCAAGTTCAAGACGGCGGGAAAACTCAGTGGTGAAGAGTAGGTTGGCCAATTTTGATTGTCCATAAGCACTCCAAGCCCGATACTTCTTCGCACCCATCGGGTCATCGAAATTGAATCCCTGAACCATTCGGTGGGCGAGTGAAGAAACTGTGACCACCCGAGAATTGGGCGCAGCAACTAAGGCTGGGAAAAGGAGTCCGGTCAAGGCAAAGTGGCCAAGATGATTTGTTGCAAGCTGCATCTCAAATCCCTGAGCGTTTTCGCGCCGAGGAGTTGCCATGATGCCGGCGTTGTTGATCAACAGGTCAAGCCCCCCTGGGTGTTCACTCGACCAGGCCCGAGCAAATTCTCGGACCGAGTCAAGGTCGGAAACGTCAAGTTGACCAACACGCACGTCAATACCCGGGGTACCCTTGCCCATCTCGGCAGCAGCTTGTCTTCCTTTCACCGTATCGCGTACGGCCAAGGTTACGCTCGCTCCACTACCGGCCAGTTGCTTTGCTGTTTCAAATCCGAGTCCCGAGTTTGAGCCGGTAACGATGGCAAAACGACCGGTGAGGTTGGGTAAATTTGCTGTGGTCCAAGGGGGCATGTCTTAATGAAACCCCGAGTTGGGGCATAAGGCAAACGAGAGTGATGCCCTAGCGGGTGAACCGACCCGGCCGCTGTGTACGCTTGCGGGGCTTCATGCCCCTTTAGCTCAGATGGTAGAGCGTCTCCATGGTAAGGAGAAGGTCTACGGTTCGATTCCGTAAAGGGGCCCGAATGAAAGGTCAAGTAAGAGGGGTCTTTCTTCGTTCGGCGGGGTAGCTCAGGTGGTAGAGCAAGCGGCTCATAATCGCTGTGTCGCCGGTTCAAGTCCGGCCCTCGCTACAAGAATTTCGGCATCAGGCACAATAGGAACGCAAAAGAGCTAGAAAAGTGAAGCATCAAACCAGCACACGAGAGTGTGCATCATGGAAGTGAGAGACCAGTGGGCAAGGCCAGCGACGTCCGTCCCAAGATCACCTTGGCGTGTGAAGACTGCAAAGACCGCAACTACATTACAAAGAAGAATCGTCGTAATGATCCTGACCGTCTAGAGGTCAAGAAGTTTTGCGTGAAGTGCAAGACGCACACCTTGCACAAGGAAACCCGCTAACTTTTTCACGTGGCTATCAACCCAGAGTTCATTGGCCGCACCTACCCACCAACACAGGTTTATTCCGTTGGGCGGGAAAAGATTCGTGAATTCTCACTGGCATTAGGTGATCTCTCACCCTGCTTCCATGTAGTGGATTCCGCTCTTGAATTGGGGTACCCAGATTTAGTTGCCCCGCCCACCTTTGCGGTGGTGGTCACCATGAGCGCTAATGAGCAAGTTGTATTCGATCCCGACCTGGCTTTGGACTACACCCGGGTCGTTCATGGTGAACAGAGATTTATCGCGCACCGGCCAATTTTTGCAGGAGATGAACTCACCAGCACCGTAAGTGTTGATTCGATTCGATCTGCTGCTGGAAACGACATGATCACGGTGAAAACGCAAGTGCACTCAACCAGTGGTGAACTCGTATCCACCGTCTATTCGTTGCTCGTCTCGCGCGGAGTCGAGGAGGTCTCATGACCCTGATTTCTTTCTCACAAGTTCACGTCGGCCTAGAGTTGCCGGTCCAGGAGTTTGTTTTCGTGCGAGCGGACTTAATTAAATACGCGGGAGCCTCCGGGGATTTCAACATTATTCACTGGAATGAGCGCGTCGCCCTAGAAGTTGGCTTGCCCTCCGTGATCGCGCACGGCATGCTCACCATGGGGACCGTTATTCGTGTTGTCACCGACTGGTTGGGTGACCCCGGCAAAGTAATTGATTACTCCGCGCGATTCACCCGTCCAATTCCGGTCCCTGATTCGAATGAAGGCGCGAGCATCAAGGTTTCCGCGAAAATTACAGAGCTACTCGAAAATGATCGGGCCGTGATAGCCATTTCAGCAATTCACAACGAAGTGACAGTGCTAGCTAAGACACTCGCTACCGTCCAGCTCGCGCCATGACAGCGGCACCCGATCCGGTCACCGCGCTAGCCGAAGAGCGCGTGATGGCTCGCGCGAACAAAGACTTCGTGCGATCAGATCAACTGCGAGACGAAATCGCGCAATTGGGTTGGTTGATTAAAGACACATCCGAGGGTTTCTCACTCACCGAAGCCCCAGCATTTGCCATCACGGCAAATCTTGGCGCGTTAATCGACCAACATGCGGGTTCGGTATCAGGTACAACCGTGGTCCTGGTAATTGTTGATGGCTGGCCCGAAGACACTCGAGCATGCCTCACAGCCCTACTTGCACACGCCCCAAGTGGTTCGCGCGTTCTGGCTATTGACTGCGGCAATATAGAAGGTGCTGGGTTGGTCGTTCACGAATTGGCGAACACTCACGAGAACCTGAGTGAATTTCACTTTCCCCAAACACTCCCTGAACTTGGTTGGGCCAATGTTGTAAATGCAGCCATTGCGGTTGCATCGAGTGACTTCTTTGCAGTGATGGATCTATCAACTATCTGGGAAGGTGATGCTCTTACGCCGGTGCTGGAAGTCTTTGCGGAGCCACAAGTAGCGCTTTCAGGCTGGCGTGGAGTCAACGTTGACGTAAGTCAAGAGTGGCGTGAATTCATTCCAGCAACATTAGGCAGCGTTGATGCCATGTTGGGTTACTTCTTGGTGGCGCGCACGAGCGTGGCTCGCGAGATTGGTCCAGATGTTAAGGCAAAGTTCTATCGAAATGCCGATATGGAGTGGTCGTTGGCGATCCGGGCGGCCGGTTTCGAGGTAGTAATTCCAGAAGGAGAACTGCCCTTACGTCAGGAACGTCACCACGGCTATCACGACACTGAACCGGAATACCGGGATAAGCAAAGCAAGAAAACCTATGACCGTTTGTTGCAAAAATTTCGTAAGACGCCAGAGATTTTGCATAAGGGCGAAGTCCGTGGCGATTGAGCAACTCTCTGGGAATTTGCGCGACTACACAACACTGCATGTTGGTGGTGGCGCAAAACAGATTTTGCGTGTCTCAACCGATCAAGAGTTGATTGACCTCGTCCGCGATTTTGATCAGGCGGGTGAACCACTACTAATTTTGGGTGGGGGAAGTAACGTTGTGTGCTCAGACGTTGATTTTCCGGGCGCGGTAATTCTGGTGTCAACTTATGGAGTTGACTGGGCGGATAATTGTGTGACCGTTGCTGCGGGTGAAAACTGGGATGAATTTGTCAGCACTTCCCTGCAACGGGGGTTTGGTGAATTGGCACCATTGGCTGGAATTCCAGGCTCAATGGGGGCAACCCCCATTCAAAATATTGGTGCATACGGGGTTGAACTAGCAGAATTCATTAAGCACGTGGACGTGTGGGATCGTGAAATCGGCACCCGACGTATCGCATCCGCCAACGAATGTGAATTCGAGTACCGCGAGAGTACGTTCAAGCGGAATCCGAATCGGTACGTAGTCTTGGCCGTGACTTTCAACCTGCGGAAAACACTCGAGATACCGATTAAATACCTGCAGCTAGCCAATGTGATGAATCAAGATGTTGGATCAACTGCCCCGGCTTCAGCGATTCGTGACCAAGTTTTGAAATTGCGGTCTATGAAAAGCATGCTGTTGGATTCGATCGACATCGAATCCAATAGCACCGGCTCTTTTTTCGTGAATCCAACGGTTGATCTTGTCGGCATCCCGCAAGGGTGCCCCAGTTATTTACTCCGGGCGAGTGATCCCCGTGTAAAAACTCATATGAAGTTAAGTGCGGCATGGTTGATCGAGAACGCTGGCATCACCAAAGGTTTCGGTTTACCCAATGGAGATTCCGATATCCGCGTCTCACGTAATCACACTTTGGCAATTACGAACACCAACCGGGGTGCAACTCGTGAGGTCGTTGAACTTGCAAGTTATATTCGTCAACAGGTTTTTGACGCCTATGGAATTCAACTATTGGTTGAACCCGTTTTAATTAACTGTGAACTCAACCAGCTCACTGTTCGCTAGTCGGTAGCGCTCGAAAGTAGCGCATGCATCCGGGACAGCCCCTCCGTAATGTTCGCATCCGAAGTGGCATAGGAAAGACGGAAAAATCCCGGTGTTCCGAAGGCTTCACCCGGAACAACCGCGACTTCGGCCTTGTCCAAAATAATCGCGGCCAATTCAGTTGACGAATGCGCAACGGTTCCATTAATTGATTTACCCAATAGCCCGGCTACCGACGGGTATGCATAAAAGGCACCTTCAGGAAGGGGAGCACTCACGCCGGGAATCCCATTGAGCAGGTCAACCATGAGAGTGCGTCTGCGATCGAAGGCGATGCGCATTTGATCAACCGCATCGAGATTCCCACTTACTGCTGCTAGCGCTGCAATTTGTGACACGTTCGCCACATTTGATGTCGAATGCGACTGCAGGTTTGTCGCGGCTTTAATGACATCGGCGGGAGCGATCATCCAACCGACCCGCCACCCGGTCATGGCGTAGGTTTTTGCCACCCCGTTGATAATGACGCAACGGTCGGCAAGTTCAGGAACCAAAGCTGGCATCGAGGAAAAGACGGCATCCCCGTAGACGAGGTGTTCGTAGATTTCATCGGTAATTACCCAAATGCCCTTTGCCAGCGCCCATTCACCGATTTCTTTAACCATTTCTGGTGAATACACGGCACCCGTGGGGTTGGAAGGGGAGACAAAGACAAGAGCTTTAGTTGCGGGAGTAAGGGCGGCATCAAGTTGCTCAACGGTGGCAAGGTAGCCGGTAGTTTGATCGGTCACCGTTACAACGGGCTTGCCCCCGGCCAACATGATTGATTCGGGATAGGTTGTCCAGTAAGGGGCGGGTAAAATAACTTCGTCGCCGGGATCAAGCAGGGCGGCAAATGCGTTGTAGAGAGCCTGCTTACCGCCATTGGTCACCAAAATTTGGTTCGCCGTGACCTCAAAATCTGAATCTCGGGCGGTTTTCACCGCAATGGCTTCTTTGAGGGCGGGCAGCCCTCCGGCGGGCGTGTATCGGTGCCACTTGGGGTCGCGACAGGCGGCAACAGCCGCCTCGACGATGTAATCGGGGGTAGGAAAGTCAGGCTCACCGGCCCCAAAACCGATTACCGGACGCCCAGCTGCGATTAAGGCTTTCGCTTGGGCATCCACCGCCAGAGTGGCGGACTCGGTGATGGCCCCAATTCGGGCAGAGATCCGGTTGTGCGCGGGTGGATTGGCGAGAGCCTTATCAGTAGCCATGGGTCAATAATGTCAGGGGAACGCAATTGCGGGCGACCCACCCATATGTGAGGAGAGGGCAGACCGTAGACTCTCTTTCCGCGGTAGGTCTTAGCGCAAGCATGCCTACTAAAGGGTTGTAGCTCAACTGGTAGAGCACCGGTCTCCAAAACCGGGGGTTGGGGGTTCAAGTCCCTCCAGCCCTGCGAATCGGTGCAAGCCGGTGCTCAGAATGATGTAATGACGCGTGACCGCAAGACGAAGACGATTAAGTTCAACAAAAGTTCGAGTGGAGTAAACATGGTTGACACCGACGCGAAGCCCACGGGTGACAGCGGTGGCTCTGGCGCGGAAAAGAAGAATATTTTTTCCCGGTTGGCGTTGTTTATTCGACAAGTTGTCGTAGAACTTCGTAAAGTTATTTGGCCAACTCGAAACGAGTTGATCCAATATACGATCGTCGTCGTTTTCTTCATCTTGCTAATGTCTGCAATCGTTGCCCTATACGACTTTGTTTTCACCAGGGGAGTGCTGTTCATTTTTGGGTGATCCCAAAACCGCAATAGGACTTCACTCAATGCCATAAGTACCTAAAGGAGTAAGTAACTCGTGTCGAAAGAGAATGTGCCCGAAGAGAACGAATCGATCCCGGTGGATCCATTCGCCCCTGACGCACCTGAAAGCGATGAAAACATCGACGCGATCGCGCAAGAATTGGTCGCTGAAGTACTCGCTGACGAAATCACCGAAGTTATCGAAGTCGTATCAGAATTAGACGCTGAGTCTGCCGTCGTTGCCGAAGCAGAAGAGATCGTTGCCGAATCTGAAGCCGAGGTCGAAGAAGAAATCGACCCGCTCGAAGAATTCACAATTTCCATGAGGGTTGCACCGGGTGACTGGTACGTGATTCACAGCTATGCCGGCTATGAAAACAAGGTCAAGGGCAACTTGGAAGCACGCAGCCAAACGCTCAACATGGAAGATTACATTTTCCAGGTCGAAGTCCCCATGGAGGAAGTCACCGAAATCAAGGGCGGGATGCGTAAACAGATTCGCCGCAATAAATTCCCGGGATACGTTCTGGTCCGCATGGATCTCACCGACGAGTCGTGGGGTGTAGTTCGGCACACTCCGGGAGTTACCGGATTTGTTGGCCACGGTCATGCTCCTTCGCCGCTAGCGCTCGACGAAGTAATTGCGATTCTGGCGCCCGTTCCGGAAAAGCAGATTGCTGGCGCGTCAGCGGGTGGCAAGGGTGGCGGCGGATTGACCTCGGCTACGCCCATCAGCGTTGATTTCAATGTTGGTGACTCGGTTACCGTTGTTGACGGCCCATTTGCAACACTGAACGCAATCATTTCTGAGATCAACATCGAAGGTCAAAAGATCACAGGTCTGGTGGAGATCTTTGGTCGAGAAACCCCCGTCGAGTTGGCTTTCAGTCAGATTGATGCCAACAACTAAATTTATTAGACCTCCCAATTCACGCCCCTATAAACACAAGAAGGAAACACAATGGCACCGAAGAAGAAGAAAGTTACCGGATTGATCAAGCTTCAGATTCCAGCTGGAGCGGCAAACCCGGCACCACCCGTCGGCCCCGCATTGGGCCAGCACGGTGTGAACATCATGGAATTCTGCAAGGCTTATAACGCTGCAACAGAAGCCCAAAAGGGCACTATTGTCCCGGTTGAAATTACCGTCTATGAAGACCGCTCATTTGACTTCATCCTCAAAACCCCACCAGCATCCCGCATGATCCTCAAAGCGGCTGGCTTGGAAAAAGGTTCCGGTACACCACAGTCGGTTAAGGCCGGGAGCATCAGCAAGTCTCAGGTTCGTGAAATCGCCGAAACCAAAATGCCAGACCTCAATGCCAACGACGTTGAAGCCGCAATGAAGATCATCGAAGGCACAGCACGCCAAATGGGAATTACCGTTTCCGCGTAGCAAACTGCGAGGTACCAGTACCAATACCAATAGCAAGTCAGGAAAGACGTGGGAGAGCCAGCGCGGCTCGCACACCACAACCTGCACGCAGGAAATTCCTGCACACGATTAAGGAGCAGATATGAAGCGCAGTAAGGCATACCAGGCAGCAGCCGAAAAGATCGACGCCGACAATCTCTACGCACCAATTGAGGCAACCCGACTGGTGAAAGAAACTTCCGTCACCAAGTTTGATTCTTCCGTCGAAATTTCCATGCGGCTAGGTGTTGACCCGCGTAAGGCCGACCAACTCGTTCGCGGAACCGTCAACCTGCCACACGGCACCGGAAAGACAGCCCGAGTGCTCGTCTTCGCAAACGGTGAAAAGGCCGACGAAGCACGCGCCGCCGGTGCCGATTTTGTTGGCTCCGACGACCTGATTGCCAAGGTTGCCGGTGGCTGGACCGGGTTTGATTCCGCGGTGTGCACACCGGACCTGATGGGCAAGGTGGGAACGCTGGGCAAGGTCCTTGGACCACGTGGTCTCATGCCCAATCCGAAGACCGGAACCGTCACCATGGACGTAGCTAAAGCTGTTGGAGACATCAAGGGCGGAAAGATCGAATTCCGTGTTGACAAGCATTCCAATCTGCAGTTTCCAATCGGCAAAGCATCCTTCACCCCCGAGCAGCTTGTCGAGAATTACGGCGCCGCACTCGACGAAATTCTGCGACTCAAGCCATCCTCGTCAAAGGGTCGTTACATCAAAAAAACAACCGTGTCATCATCCATGGGGCCAGGAATTCAGATTGACCCCGCTCGCACTCGATCACTTCTCACTGTCGAAGAGTAAATCGTCATTTCTTTGCAATAAAGTCCGCGCATCGCAAGGTGCGCGGACTTTATTCTTTGGATGACAAACTAATTGAATAACAATTGCGATTCGCATTGACCAAACTGACTTTTAAATACAGACTTACGCCTTAATATGCACTCGGACTGTCGGCTGAATTTACGAGAGGATGCGACACGCACGTGAAATACGTTCTCCCTTTAACGCATCCATTACTCGCAGTTGAAAACATCAGCATCACGCTCAGTGGACTCAAAATTCTCGACGACGTGAGCATTGGTGTCCCAGAGGGCGCCGTTACCGGACTCATTGGCCCCAACGGTGCGGGCAAGACCACGGTCTTCAACATTATGAGTGGTTTTTTAACCCCTGACGAAGGCAATGTCAGATTTGATGGCAAGAAACTTAAACACATCAAAACCCACCATTTGACCAAGTTGGGTATTTCACGGACTTTGCAAGGGGTTGGGCTCTTTGCATCCCTCACGGCCCTAGAAAATGTGATGCTGGGCGGCTCCTCTCGCGTTAAAAGTGGGATCGTTGCTGATTCCTTGGGTGCGCCGTGGGCGGATTCAGCCCAAAATAAATTGCGCGGCGAAGCCCTGGAAGTCATGGCTGAGTTTGGCATCGCGGATGCCGCGGAACGTTATCCGAGCGAATTGCCCTACCCCGTGCAAAAGCGAGTCGCGATTGCTCGAAGTCTAATTTCCGATCCCAAAGTTCTTTTGCTCGACGAACCTGCCGGCGGTATCGGCGCCGCAGACATGGCCGAACTCGGCAGGATGATTCGAAGTTGGACTCCCGAACGCACGGTTCTCTTGGTGGAGCACCACATGGAATTGGTCATGGAAGTCTGTGATCTGATTTGGGTACTCGATGCCGGCAAAGTCATTGCATCCGGTACGCCCGAGCAAGTACGAACTAACCCTGCCGTTCTTACGGCCTATTTGGGCGAAGACGGAAGCGAGCACTGATGCTAGAAACAGTTGATCTCAGTGTCACCTATGGCGCGGTCAAAGCCCTCAACGGCATGAACCTTGTTGTTCCTCGCGGTGAAGTCACTGCAGTAATTGGTGCCAACGGAGCAGGTAAGTCAACCTTGATGCGTACCTTGGCCGGTCTAGTGTCCCCACAGTCAGGTCAAATACTTTTCGACGGCGTGTCAATTGCAGGCAACAAGCCTGAAGACATTGTGCGCAACGGGTTGGCTCTCGTGCCCGAAGGTCGGTCAACTATTCCCGAACTTACGGTGGAAGAAAACCTGAGACTGGGTGGGTTGTGGCGCAATAAGTCAGACCGTGGGGCATCGAAAGATTTAGTTTTTGATCTTTTCCCGATTTTGAACGAACGGTCAAGTATGCGCGCTGACACTCTCAGCGGCGGTGAACGCCAGCAGTTGGCGATCGGCCGTGCCCTAATGTCAGACCCGAAGTGTCTTCTGCTTGACGAACCTTCCCTTGGCCTTGCTCCATTAATTGTGACCCAAATCCTTGAGTTGGTCAGTCGCCTTGCTACCGAAACAAATTTGGCCGTGCTGTTGGTGGAACAAAATGCGGTTACCGCACTTCGAGTTGCCACCACAGGCGTTGTACTCAACCTAGGTGAAGTTGTTAAGTCTGGCCCAGCGGCTGAAATCGCATCCGATGAGGAACTTCGACATGCATATTTGGGGTATTAGGTCATGACCAATTTCATCGACTTCCTGCTGGGTGGATTTAGTAATGGTGCCGTCATCGCACTAATGGCACTTGCGCTTGTCATGGTGTGGCGCTCAACGCGAATGGTCAACTTTGCTCAAGTGGGTCAGGCAATGTTCACGACGTACATTGCACTCACAGTTCAGCAATCAACGGGGAACTGGTTACTAGCACTTGTCGTCGCCATGGGAGCCGGGCTCATTCTTGGCACTGTCGTTTTCTTCTTGGTCATTCGTCCCGTAAAGAACAGCGACACGACGGGCGCAATTATTGCAACCTTCGGTGTGCTCATTGCGTTGCAAGCGGGTGCCGGCATGATCTGGGGCGGAGACCCGGAAGGTTTCATCCCTCCCGTATCAAATGCGGGTCTGGAATTTGCGGGTCGAGTTTGGCCCATCTCCCTTTATGACATTTTGGTGTTGGTGGTTACTGCAGCGCTCGTTATCGGGCTCACCCTGTTGTTCACCAAGACTTCCTTGGGACTGTCAATGCGAGCATCGGCCTTTAATCCCGAAGTTGCCCGACTTTCAGGTGTGCGGGTGAACCGCATGCTGATCACCGGTTGGGCATTGGCGGGTGCAACGGGGGCGGTCGGCGGTGTGCTCATTGCGCCGGTATCAACGATCTCCCCGAATAGTTTTGACATCTTGCTCGTATTTGCATTTACCGCCGCCGTTATCGGTGGACTGGACTCACTCGTCGGTGCAGTGACCTTTGGAATTGGAACTGGGTTGGTGATCTCCTTGGTCACTGGTTACACCGACGCCAGTAACGCCCCCGTCGTTGCCCTTGTTTTGCTGGCGTTGAACCTCTTACTCAAACCTGATGGCGTCTTTAGCCACCACGGATCGAGGTCCGTGTGAGTAAGGTCCTTGTGAGTAACGAGAGCAAGATGGGAACAGCGCAGAAACTTCGCTCATTCCCAGGTAATCGCATTATTTGGCATTCAGTAATTGTTGGAGTCGTCTGGCTGCTGCTTTTACTTCTTAACAACAATATTGACCCGCTTTACAGTTCTTACCTTGCATTAGTTGCTATGTACGCGACAGCAATGTTTGGTATGACAATCTTGGTGGGGCTTTCCGGACAAGTGTCACTTGGTAACGGGGCCTTGATGGCGGTTGGCGGCTATGTCTTTGCGTTGACCTCGATGAACTGGCAAACCGTCCCTATCTTCGGCTGGCAGTGGAATGCGGTCTGGTCCATGGTTTTTGCGGGGTTGGGCGGAATTCTCATCGGTGGAATTGTTGGCGGCCTTGCTGCGCGACTCAAAGGCCCCTATCTAGCTGGTTTGACCTTGGGCCTTGCCGTAGGTGTTCCGGCGATCACAAATAGATTCCCGGAACTTCTCGGTGGAGAAAACGGCCTCATGCTCACCACTCCTTATCCAGCGGGGGGTTACGCCGCCGCTGAATCCGAGGGTGTTGTTGATACAACCAATCCCAACGCTGACCCTGGCGCGGATGCCGGAGTGGATTCTGGTGCTGCGGCCGACGAAGACCAATATGCGGAATTAGACCTGTCCGAGTTCGATCAGGGCCTTGATCCCAATGAGACTCCGGCAACGGAAGACCTGTTGACCGAGGGTGACCTGCTTACAGCAGATGATTTTGCCAACGGTGGGGATGTGGGGCTCGAAGATGGGGATCCGATCGTGGAACCGAGCATTGACCCCGGCTTCGATCCAAGTGTCGACCCAACGGGTATCACTGATTCATTTGATTCGGGATTTATTATCGAGCGCTGGCAGGCATCGATGGCGATTGCTGTTGCCTGCATCGTCGCATTTGCTGCATTGAACTTGATTCGTGGGCGGCAGGGCCGTGTCTGGAAAGCGGTCCGAGACGACCCGATTGCAGCGGCTGTCGTTGGAATCTCGCCGTCAGGCTCAAAAGTTTCGGCATTCGTTGTCAGCTCCTTTTTTGCCGCGCTAGCGGGGGCAGTTTTTGCCCAAATCCTCAGTTATATTGGGCCAGGTGCATTTGGGCTGGGTCTGTCCCTCTCACTCCTCGTGGGAATTGTTCTGGGCGGAAGGTCCTCGCTTCTGGGAGCGATCTTGGGCGCGCTCATTATCGTTTGGCTACCAGAATTGGTGGACGGGCTTGCGGGAGATCGTGGTTGGCCCGATCAGATCACCAACAATGCGCCTAACCTGCTCTACGGACTCCTCGTGGTTGCAGTGGTTCTTGCAGCCCCTGGGGGCATCACGGGAACCGTGCGATCATGGATTGATAAGTCGCGGGGCAAAAGCCGTTCACCGTTGAGTTAACGCTTGCGATTGCAAGCGCTTCCCTGATGTCATATTTCAGCTAATTTGAGAAATATATTTGTGCGAATACCTTGCACGGTTTCATTTGCCCGGTTAATGTTTGGGTCACACGGCATTCATAGAACGTTTACCTTTGTGGTGAGCGCGTCTGGGTATGCCCTTCCTTGGAGGAGAAATTCGTGAGATTCAAATTCGCAACCGGCTCGGTTGCTCTTGGTACCGCTGCGGCGCTTGCATTTGCCACAGCAATTCCCGCGCAGGCGGCCGACCCAGGTGTCACCAGTAACAGAATTGTTATTGGAACCACAACCCCATTGACTGGACCAGCCGCTCCTGGCTACAAGGACATTCCAGTCGCTGCTAAGGCGTATTTCGATTACGTCAATAAAAACGGTGGAGTCAATGGACGTAAAATTGATCTCCGAGTTTTTGACGATCAGTACAACCCCGCTCTCACCAAGAAGGGCACAAGCCAACTGATCCTCCGTGACAAGATTTTTGCTATGTACGGTGCACTGGGTACTCCTACACATTCAGCTGTAGTTCAGGACCTCAACCGTCGCGGTATCCCCGATATTTTTGTGAATACCGGCGGAGCCAGTTTCGACAATCCCAAGAAGTACCCAACAACGTTCCCTTATTTCCCTTCATACATCGTGGAATCAAAGGTTATGGGCTACTACATGGCCAATGACCCAGCACTCAACGCCAAAAAGAAGTGCCTGTTCTATCAGGATGGTGAGTTTGGTGACAATGCCAAGGTCGGCTTCAAAGCTGCCGGCACGTCATTTGAAACTACAACGTCCTACTTCTCAGGTCAGCAGGTTGCACCGTTCTCAGCTCAGATCTCCAAGTTGAAATCAGCCGGCTGCGAGCTCGTTGTCTTCTTCGGCGTGACCTCGGCTACCGCTCAGCTCTTAGGAACTGCGGCACGGTCCGGATTCGCTCCCACCTGGATGATCACTTCAGTGGGTACAGATCCTTCAGTCCTTCGGG
>FUWD013429897.1_pt1 | contig 100801 bp, 112 predicted proteins | sample 1063281 | NCBI WGS metagenome assembly FUWD01 (sample SAMEA79048168, study PRJEB19326) | metagenome | biome: marine | reverse complement strand
TGAAACGAATAGGTTTGAATTAGAAAGTACTTAATATGTTCAGGAGATTAATGCTTTGGGAAATTATACAGATCATACCTGGTTTTTATCACTTTCAAGACATAATTTAATACGATTTATAAGAGAGATAGTAGATATATGGAGTTACCGAGCAGATCTTACATTTAGCGTCAAGCAGGCAATATGTCCTCCTAATGGAAATCCGTTTTTAGGGCTGCAATTAAATACTCTACAAACAATTGAAACATTACGACTTCAGCAAATGAGTATTTCTATTATACGATCTATTGTTTTATCTGCCAGAGATACAACGAACCGTTCTTTAGGAGCATATTATGTGTTAGGAGCGTTGACTTTAGTAAGTCAACAAGCAGCATTAAGTTTACCATGGTTGTATCAATCGGTTGTATATGATTAAGGAGATTGTTTAGGTCGGGTTTATCTTGATAAATAGTTTATTTTGCGTTAAAACACTTAAATAGATATCTTAAGGTTAATGTATAAAAGATGCCCCGTACTAAGAAGCCCGAACAACAGCCTGAAATGCAGTCTTCGCCTCTAAAAACTCAATCTAAAAAAATGACTCCTGAAAAACAAAAGAAGCAAGAAGATGTAAAACCATCTCCGGTGAAAGATGTTTCAAAAATGAGTAATGAAGTTGTTGAACCACAAACTAGTGTAGATACTCCAGCCGCATCTGTGGATGCTACGCTTGAAACATCACTATCAGATGAATTTACCAGTATTCTAGGTCAAGTACAATCTTTGACCCAACATCTTACTGGTCTTAAAACCGCTTTGCGAACACTAGAGAAAAAAACTGCACGCGAACTCAAGCAAGCCAATAAGGCAAAAAAGAAGAGTAAGAATGCTAAAGCGAACCGCCAGCCTAGTGGTTTTGTAAAACCTACCCTTATTAGTGATGAACTGGCTTCCTTTTTGGATAAGCCGAAAGGTACTGAATTGGCACGAACAGATGTAACTAAAGAAATTAATGTTTATATTAGGGAACATAAACTACAAGACCCTACTAATGGTCGACGAATTCTAGCAGATGATAAGTTGAAGGCTCTTCTTCATCTTAAATCGGAAGATGAACTAACCTACTTTAACCTACAAAAGTTTATGAGCCCACATTTTGCAAAAGCTACTCCAAAGCCTGTCGCAGTATAATATAAATAGCCTGTAATTTATTTTAAAATTAAATGAGGTGCTCTACAAGTAGGACACCCATTTTTTTCTTTCTGTCTTTCCCATTCCATATAACAATAATTACAAATATAATGTGTACCCATATTTGAACAACTATAAAATTGCTGACTTCTTCCAGATGTTTCTTCCATACACACACAACATTCACCTATTTCACAATAATTCGAATACTTATCATTCGAATTATTTTTGCGAATACCGTATAACATAGTCATTTTCAGTAACACAACCCATATATGTATTTTAATGGTTCAATTTTTTATTAAAAACTTTTAACTACTTTTAATTTTACAAGTTATATGTTTTCTGTTTTGATGATACTACTATATGTATTTATCAAAAAATTGAAATAGAGAAACGACACAATAATATTATACATACCATAGATAATGAGCGCTTCTAACACCGACATGATCATCGCAGCAACCCAATTTACTCCTTCTAAGGATATCGTATACGCCAAGCCGGTGGTAAACAAGGCTGGTGGCAAATCCGTACGTATTAATAACAAACACACTCAACGTCAATTGCACGTTAGCATGCCTCTAATGCTTACTTGGGGGGTCAACTCTCGCAAGGACGAACAAAGTGGACGTGAATCATTTGATATGTCTTTGCAATTTCCAAAAGAAGACTATGCCACAGAACAGACAACTGCAGCTCTTGCAGCAATTGAAGCGATGGAAGAACAGGTGAAAAATGATGCAATTACTTATTCAAAAGAATGGTTCAACAAACCAAAACTCAGCTCCGCACAAGTAGATGTTCTATTCAATCCTATGTTGTATTGGCCTAAAGATAGTGAAACTGGAGAACGTCGTGAAGGTGCGTCGCCTACCCTTCGCGTAAAGCTAGATTGCTGGGACGAGCAGTTTAAGTGTGAAATTTATGATGTAGACCAATCTCCTCTATATGGACCAGCGATGACAAATGAAGTATCGCCAGTTGACCTTATTCCAAAAGGTTGTCAAGTGGCTACCATTATTAAATGTGGAGGTGTATATTTTGTAAATGGTAAGTTTGGAGTTACTTGGAGGTTGCATCAAGCAGTAGTTAAACCTAAAGCTTCTATTTCAGGTAAATGTTTTATCAATCTAACATCAGAGGAAGTTACACGATTGAATACATCCACAAGAGAAGATGGGGTAGCAAATGATGTCGGTGGAGCGGTTGAAGTGGTCGCAAGTGAAGAAGAAGAAGAAGCACCTGCTAAAGTAAATAAGTTTGTACCTGCCGCAGCAGATATCTTGAAAGCAAATGCTGCTTTCAAGGAACCAGAACCTGAACCAGAACCAGTAGCCAGAACCAGTAGCAGAACCAACAGATACTACTAAAAAGGTGAAAAAACGTGTTGTGCGTCGCAAAGAATAAATTTATTGTCAATTCATAAAATATAATATTTAATAAACATATACTATTTTATCATATTTTTTTTTGGTGGTGATACATAACCACCACTTCGCGCTTTAGAAAGCGTATGTTTCACATCGTTATTATTTGAACTAGCATATGAACTAGGCGCACCCTGTAAAACACCCTGTCTGCCAAAATTTTTACCTACTGCTAGACGTCTTTTTTTTGCAATTACATCACTTGAATCTCCAACGCTGTTTTTGATATAATGACCTACAAACCCGTGTTTAGAATTAATAATATCGCTACCTTGTTCCATAGTATTAGACTTGAATGGTGACCCGCCATAATAAAAAGTATATCCATTATTGAGGATTGGACGTGGAAATACAAAAGGCATTATTAACATTTGGAGAGAAAAAAGACTTACACATAAGTTATATGTACGAATACATCACTAATAACATCTACAGAAAATAAATCAGTTGTGTTTATCCTAGAGATACCTCTTTGTGTAAAACAAATAGGGTTATCGTGAGAATTTAAAGGAATATTAAAACATCTATCCGCTATATGGACGTCTATACTTTCTCGTTTATTACTAATAGTTTTATAGATGTGTATATTATTATCATCGTCAATAAAAATATTAGTTGGTAGTTTTGGACGGATATTTACATTAATTTTGATATCTTCATAATCAAACTCTACGTGTTGGTGCCATAAAGGTATACAATATACTTCTTGATAACCTAAGTCTAAATTATAAATATCATTATTGAAAAGGTTATCAATCGATGGTTCAATAATAATACTATTATTATTGACTTTATTATTTATTATTCTATGTATCTTAGAAAATAATGTGTTGTTTTTGTTTAATAAAAAAGAATACTTTGAAAAAAATATAGCTAATTTAAAACAAGAATCATAATCTATTTTTTCTAATAATGTATCTAAAAGTGTATTGTCTGAACTTAACAGGTCAGTTGTAAAATCTATATTAATTCCTGTAATATTATTAATAAATTGTGAAATTATACTATAATCGTGTGAGTGAGTATTACATTGCAAAAAATCATATGCATTTTGTATTTCTTGAAATTTAAACGGTGCTTCCAAAGATATGTTTTTATCTGGATGCCACTTTAGCGCTTGGGCGAAGTATGCTTTTTTTATTTTTTTTTTGGTTATATTGTTTTCACAAATACATAATATATCGCATGCTTGTTTAAAATCCATGGATTTTATTTACTAGGTAAAATATAAAACTCTCTAAATGATAAATTGGTCTATAGTTGTTGTTGTAATATTGTAAACATTTGTATGTTTGTAATAACACATCTGTTATTTGTTGTTCTTGTATTAATTGTTTTTTTATTATTTCTGTAAGAATATACCAAATACATTCTGTAATATCCAAACTATAAATTAGAAGATCATATAAACTATCTCTCAATTCTATGTATTTAAGTTGTTCTGGAATTGTAATCATACTAATTATATTCTTACATATAACTTCATATGGTCTCATTAACTGAGTTATACCAGAATTTATATTTTTTATGTTTGTAATTTCGTTAAGGACAATATCCTTTTTAAAAGGTTTCAAAATACACTTATTATATTGTTGTTTAGTTGGTCTAGGTACTCTTATTGTTCTACATGTATCTACAATACAATCCGGTATAAAACTAATCTCTTCCGTAAGTAATATAAATTTAATATCAAGAGACTTGTATTCACACGTTTGCATATAACTATAAAAACAATCCAATAATTCGCTATGAATTTCGTGAAAATACTTACATACTATTATTCCAGTATGGTTCGGCTTTGTAAACACAACATCTATAATGTGGTGATATACATCATTCCAAACACATTTCGAATTACAACCTAACAAAGACATATCTACTTCAAAATGTAGATCACTTATCTTTAAAATATAACTGGATTTTCCATAGCTATTTATTATTTTTCTGTCGTATTTTAATTTCGATGGGGAATACTTGACAATTGAACGCAACATTTGTGTGTATTTACCAACACCTTTTGGACCATAAAAAATTATATTTTTAAGGTCTTTTATATCTTTTGGAAAAGAATCATACTGTTTATGTAGTTTTGGGTGTAGTGGTGCATTATATTCACTACTAATATAATCATTAAAATGGTATTCGTAAAATTTCATTATATTTACACGTAGTTTATCTTTATAATGATATGTAATAAAGATAATGACATTTTATAAATATTATTTATTGGATCTTATTCTATTTATCATTTTAATATTTGGTCGGTAACTGGTAGGGTCACTTGGCACTGTCTTTGCTTGGTCTCTTCTATCATCTGTCGATGATATTATATTTATCATTTTAATATTTGGTCGGTAACTGGTTACGGTCTTTGCAGGGTCACTTGGCACTGTCTTTGCTTGGTCTCTTCTATTTATCATTTTAATATTTGGTCGGTAACTGGTTACGGTCTTTGCAGGGTCACTTGGCACTGTCTTTGCTTGGTCTCTTCTATCATCTGTCGATGATATTCTATTTATCATTTTAATCTTTGGTCGGTAACTGGTTACGGTCTTTGCAGGGTTACTTGGCACTGTCTTTGCTTGGTCTCTTCTATCATCTGTCGATGATATTCTATTTATCATTTTAATCTTTGGTCGGTAACTGGTTACGGTCTTTGCAGGGTCACTTGGCACTGTCTTTGCTGGGTTACTTGGCACTGTCTTTGCTGGGCTACTTGGTACTGTCTTTGCTGGGTTACTTGGTACGTTTATTTTTTGTTTGTAGTAGTTTAGACACTCGGAAAGAATTGTCTGTTCTCTTCTATAATTTGTCGATGATATTTTGTTTACAATAACTTTTTTATTTATCAAATTAATTAGTTCTTGTTGCAACGTTTCATAATATGTTTTCATTACATATTCAGCGCTAGGTAAAAATATATTCCCAGATATATATGAATCATAATTATCAACTACATCTTGTATTTTAGTTCTAACTTCTATCGGGTCATCTTTATTTTTAATAAAACAATACTTATTTTTCCATAACAAATCTTGTTCTGGTTCGTTTATACCCCAATAAATTGGAACGGAGCCTCCCTCTAAAGATTCAAATATTTTCTCTGAACAATATCCTTCGTATTCACTATTTTCAGGACAAATATTATATTTGGTTTTAGAGAGAAATTTTAATTTATTTTTATTTCCCGAACCTATTCCTATACAATTATTTTTAAATTTAGAAGGACATAACACTTCCCCATATTTTTTTAGCTCATGTAACATTGTTGTTTTATGTCCCAACCTATCGTGACGACTTATTACTGTACCAAACTGTGTTTTATTTTTTTGGTTTTGTTTATGTTGTTGTTCAATATAGGTAATAATATTATTATCTGGGTCGTTCATATTGTAAAATGGGTAATACCACAACCAAAACGGACATCTAAGAATTTTGTTAGATTTGTCAGTATAATTATATACTAGAATTAAATCAAACGTATCTTTTAATAGTTTAATATCATTATACGGTGGATATCTATCTAAATTTTCTCCAGAAAAGAAAATTTTAATAGATGCTTTTGAGTTTACTACTTTATTAAAAGCATTACTGTTGTTCTTGTGGAAACAAGAACACAATAAAATATCTGGATTATCACTATATTCCACTTCTTTAAGATGATAACATATATTTTCCTTTATAAAATTTGAAAACCATCTGGTTTGTGGGTCATCTGGCTGTGAGTTTCTATCACCCCAATAATTACAATATGCGATAGTAAGCATAATATATATATATTATTATATTATTATATTATGGAAAATAAATATTATTTCAAGATATATGGGACTACAATTTTCTACATAAATTATTCGGTGTATGCCTCATTATTGACACATCCAGATAATGCTCCTTTTCCTTTAAACATATGTTCTCTTTCTGAACCATATGTTTTGGAAAATCCATTTTTAATACCTTTCTTAAAAATACGTTGTTGTTTCTTATCTCCATTGAATTCAAATCCATCACAATTTGGATTACAAAACACTTTTTTACATACGTTATAATCAAATTCTTTTTCTTCTTTTGTAGGAGGGATATATTTTGTTTTATATTTTTTACTAGATAATTTAAACCGCCGTGTCATTTCAGGAAGATAATCCTTCCTGCAAAAGGATTCACATTTTTTTAGTGATTTTGTATCACGTATTGTTTTGTTTATTTTTTTAATTAGTCTTTTTGTTTTTTTCTGGTTTTTCTCAATAGCGCACGACCTTTTTTACGAGATGATTGTGATGTGGATGTGTTCATATAATATTATATAATTCATGGGACACTTAAAAATATACTCATAATTAGTAGTAATTATGAATGTAATAATAGATATAAATGATATAACCAAACGAAATATTCAATATTATGATGCAACAACTAATACAGTATTAGACGACAGTACATTCATAAGAATTGGATACAGTAATAAATGGTTTACTACAAATGGACTTTTTATTTATACATCGTTTCACATTACAAAGGTAGATAAATATTTTAACAAAATAAAATATATATATGATTATCATAATAATCGTACATTAATAGAAACGCTAATTACATTAGAAAAAAATATACTGGATAATATCAATATACCCGGTATAGTGAAAACATACAGACTTAAAGAACAATTACAAACTGGTACAATATCTGTGTTTGATTTAGACGATGAAGGGGATATATTTCACACAAACGGATTACATAGGTTGACCTTAAAACTTTCTGGAGTATGGATAACTCAAAACAATTTGGGATTAACCTATAAATTTTTAAAATCTATTTATCCATCGGTTGAAAAATAATTAAGAATAATCGTCATTATACCGATAAGTACCGCATTTCCAAGCGTCAATAGATATGATACAGACGCTATTTTACTTGCTAGTATTTCATTCATATTTGATTTCAAAGATGAACCTTCTTTTCCTATTTTAAGTTCATCAATTATGTATTTGTATAGCATAACGGTTTGTATTATCAATAAAAATGTAGATACGCCACTGTAGGTATAATATTCTGCTGCAACCTCTCCTTGGTTAATTCTTTTATAAAATATGGAATTTATGGTTATTAACCATACGAGAATACCTAGCGTCAATAATGGAACAATAGATTGTGAGAATATACTCATCACAAATTGAAGACTATTATTAGATATTTTATCCATATGTTGAGTCATGGCAAAAGAAACAAACATTATTCCTATAACAGATGCAGCGGAAACACCATACCCCCATACAGTAGCCGTTGCTGGCCCGGTTGAACCATCTTTTGTAGTACTCGTAGCAAAAAACAGTTTAATCAATAAACCCACGAACATAAAAAAAACTAAAATATTAATATCGAAACTAAGATTATTAGCCATGAATATAATGTATAATGTGATTTTATTTACACGTAAATAATGTTAGTTTTTATACTAAATTTTAATTTGGTGTTTCACGAACAACCATTCCGTAATATCTTGTACACTGCTTTCTTTCGTTATTGACTTATCCAACGGAAGAAACTTTGGTTTTTTCATTTTTGCGGTTTTATAATAAATATAAGGTCCAAATTTTCCATTTCTAAGGGAAATATCTTTTGTGATTTGAGTAATGATTGGATTTACTAGATACTCTAGTATATCTACCATAGTAACCGCATCAAACTCGTCTGGTTCAATAGGTATATTAATCTTTTGTGTATTCCATTCTAAATATAGACCATATCTCCCATTTTTTAGAACAACTGTTTTACCATTATGATCTCCTATTACGCGTTCATTTGGTGAATCATCTAATTTTTTAGAGACAATAATATCTTCTAAAGCATATCCTCCAGTTTTCAATATTTCAATACTAATGTCTTCTTTCACTTTTAAAAAGATGATTTTTCCATCATCGGTTGTATGTTTAATAACAGGTCCATATTTTGCAATCATATATGTGTGGTTTTTATCAATAGGTATAATTTGTTTTTCCGGTTCCATTTCTTTTGTTATTCGTTCAATCTCATTTAAACAAGCCCGACATAGTTCATACCAAACATATTCCCCTTTTGCAATTATATCAAGTGTATCCTCCATTTTCTTAGTATAATCATAATTGAATAATGCATCATAATTGCATAATATAAATTCCATAACCATTATTCCTACTGGTTGTATAACTAACTTACTTTTCTCTCCACCAAACTCTCTTTCATCTGTATGTTTAGTAAGTAGTTCTTCATGGAGTTCGAAATCAATACATTTTACTTTTTTACCAACTACGTCTGTCTTTTTTACATATCCTCTTTCTTGTATTTTATCAATTAAACTGGCAAAGGTGGAAGGTCGTCCTATACCGTGGTGTTCTAACAACTGAACGAGTTTAGCTTCAGTATAATGATGTTTCATATTTTTCATAGTGGCTTTTGAGAGTATGCGTTTGTATTCTATTATACCTGTTTTGAGGGATAACATAAAATTATATACAGGGTTGGTATTATTATAGCCTGCTACAATTTTCCATCCAGGAAATATTACTTGTTCTGAAGAATAACTATAGACATAATTTTCAGGTGCGCTTATTTTTGCAGTCAAAACATTATAAGTGGCGTTTGGCATACAGCTTTCTAATGTATTTCTACGGATTATTTCGTACACTTTTAATTCTTTTTTGCTTATCGTTTCACTTAATACTGCTGCTACAACAAGAATGTCTGTAGGACGAATTGCTTCGTGGGCGTTTTCAACTTTGTGGTTAGATGGTTTAATATTATTGTCTATATTTGTTTTAATATATTCTGAACCATATTCCTTGAAGATGTATTTATTAATATTACATATAAATTCATCACCGTATTTGTTGCAATCGGTTCTCATATATGTAATATAACCTGCTTCATACAACTTCTGACACGATATCATACACGCTTTTGGTGACATTTTAAGTTCATAACTACACGTTTGTTGAATGGAGCTTGTTGTAAATGGTGATGGTGCTTTTTTTGTGGATTGTCTGACTTTTTCGCGAGAATATATGTGATTGAAAGAAGATGATTTTACCAAGAAATTTTCTATGTCTTTTTCATCTGTATGATTATAATTTAACGTAAAATCTAAATTTTGTGAGGTAAAATAACCTGTTGTATTGTATACTTTTGTTCCAGGAGAAACATCTATTTCTTTTTGATTTTCATAAATAAGTCTTAATGCTGGCGTTTGACACCTCCCTGCAGATAAAGATTTTGCAGTCTTGAAAGATATATTCTTCCATAATATAGGGGATATTTTAAACCCTACTATAATATCTAACACCTGTCTAGCTTGCTGTGCTTGAACGATACGCATATTAATTGTCTTTGGCGATTTTGCTGCAGACTGTATGGCAGAAGCGGTAATTTCATTAAATATTATTCGTTTAGTCGTATCTACCGAGAGATTACACAATTGACAAATATGCCACGCAATGGCCTCCCCTTCGCGATCGTCATCCGAAGCAAGTAAAACATCGTCTGCATTTTTTATAAAAGATTGCAATTTAGAGATCTGTTTGGATTTATTCGGCAAATTATTATACGAAACTTCAAAATTATTATCAATATCGATACAATTAATATGGTCTATAGTTCTAATATGACCGAAACTAGCGATACATTTATATCCTGGTCCTAAATATTGTTCGATTTTAGCACATTTTGACGGTGATTCTACAATTACAGCTGTATACGGCATAGGTATATTGTAAATAGTGCTATCAGACAACATTTAAGTGCAATTTTTTAACAATTGACATTCATTTGTTTGTATTCTGTCCAACTAATCTCTTTGGCAACCGTGCTTGATTTATCAGAAGAAGTTGAGTATTCTTTATCTAATTTTTCGCCTCTCTTCATTGCACTATCGATATATATTTCTTTAAGATATTTTCCAACCATGTAGGCGCCTTCATGTTGGTCGATTTCTCCCAATTCAATATTTCTTAATATACCAATAAATTTATGCATAATCGTTAAATCTAACTCATCTTTTTTAATTCTATTGAATATATCTGTATAATTTTCATACAAAAAAGGAGACCCTGTTGAAAGAATAGTATTGTATTGTTCTTCATCAGTCAACGCTAGGTGCGCGTTATCTCCTTTAAGCCTAATCATGGTATCAATGTCTTTTTCAATTAATATGCTGTGTTTTTTATCTCTTATATCACTCGTGACATCTTCGACATCGTTTGTTTTAATCATTTTGCTTAATTGTAAACGTTGGGTATCGTTCATATTAATATATATGTATTAGCTTACATCTTTTTAAACGAAACATTTTCTATATAATATTTATAATGATGTATAGAACGATGCGTAAAGGAACGATGCGTAAAGGAACTAAGCGTAAAGGAACGATGCGTAAAGGAACTAAGCGTAAAGGAACGATGCGTAAAGGAACGATGCGTAAAGGAACTAAGCGTAAAGGAACGATGCGTAAAAGAACGAGCTTACAACGTAAATCCACCCGTATATATGGCAAACGTAGATATGGCAAACGTAGATATAAAGGAGGAGGTGCATCTGGAAGTTCTACTACATCCTCTATCGCCGTCCAATCATATCCTCTTCAAGAGGGAACAAGCAGTCAAAGAGAGAGTGCGATGCAAGCCGGCACAAATATGAACGCAAAGCAACAGTCAATGATAGATACACACGGAGGAGGAAACACACATAGAAGGCGTACATATTACGGTGGAGGTACAACTACTGCTACAACATCAAGTGACCCTATTACAGTACCCACATTCAGTAATAGTGGCAGTAGTGTAAGTCCTGTGAACGCAAATTCAACCTCTACTGCATCAAACGCTACTAATATGCAGTCAAACGCAAATGCTGCAAACGATTGTTATGCTACTGGTACGTGTAAAGGCGGACGAAACAGTAGTTCAATTACATGGAACAGTTCATTTCCACCAGGTTCTTTTGGGTCTTCTATGACTGGTTGATACGTATATCAATAAATTATAGACATAGATTAATTAAATAAATAAGAACTCACAGTTATACTATAATATTTTTATAGTATAAAATACATATGGGGTCTTCTGACATACTATTGTCTATTTCCATTATAATTGTGTTTATTATACTATTTATGGTTAATATTCTCTCTGTAGGGATTAAGAATATAGAAGACAACTGGCCTACGTATAGATGTAATCCTGTAGTTATGCCATTTGCAGGAATGTTTGGACAAGATGCTGCAAGCAATTTTACCTATTGTATTCAAACGATGCAAACCAATTATATGGAGATTTTGCAACAACCGATTACTTACAATTTAGATGTAATAGGTAATTTAGGGTCCTCATTGACAGATTCTATTAATTCTATACGTGGGTTTATTGATTATCTACGTAATTCTATTACAGAGATTATACAAAATGTATTTGGTGTTTTCTTGAATATTTTGGTTGAATTTCAAAGAATCCTTATGTTAATAAAAGATATGGTTGGTAAATTATCGGGAATTATGGTTACACTTATATATACTCTATCTGGTGCGGTTTCTACTATGGAAAGTACATGGAATGGTCCGCCGGGACAGCTAGTACAATCACTTCAAGGATTATGCTTTCACCCAGATACGATATTACGTTTAGCAGATGGTAAGTTAACCACATTTAAAGAGATTGATGTAGAAGATACTATTAAATATGAAAAGGGACATAATCCTCCAGAGGTTATTAGTGTTATGAAACTCAGTAACAAAAGAAAAGATGGTTCATTTAGAGAAGAAATGTTTGTTTTAAAAGGAGAGAACGGAAGTGATATTATTGTATCCGGATGTCACTTAGTATGGGATAAAATTAAATTCATAAGTGTTCGTGATTATGTAGGTAAATATCCTGATAAAGGAGGATTATCTAATACGCAAACAGATATTCTATACTGCCTTATTACATCCACTCATACAATACCTATTGGAGATTACATTTTCCATGACTGGGAAGATAATAATGGTTCTTATAGTAAGTCGCTTGAACGTTAATAGTTATTATCAATTACTATATTATATACAAATGTCTAATATTTACACAGATATAACAAACCTTTATACCAAAGGTGGTTTTATGTCAAGATATGCAGGAGACTTATATATTGCAGTAATAATATGTTTGATTGTATTTTTAGTAATGGCGTATTATTGGGTTAACAACAACATTCAACCTATTTTGAATGACTGGAGTAACCAAAAATGTAATCCAGCAGTTATCCCATTTGCAGGAATGATTAATGCTCCGTCTGGAACAAGTAGTTTAGATTTTACTAGTCAAAATTTCGAGCAATGTATTCAGAATATTCTAGGTGATATAACAGAATATGCGTTTACACCTATTTATTATGTTATGACTGCTACAACTTCTGTATTTCAAGAACTGTCCGATGCGGTGAATGCTATACGAGCAGTATTCGATACCGTACGTAATAGTATAAGCGAACAAGGTAATGACTTAAATTCTCGTATTCTCAATATTATGTTACCGTTGACCGGAATGATGAACAAAATGGGTGCTATTTTCGGTAAAGTGCAGGGCACTTTAATAAGTGGCATTTATACTTTATATGGAGGGTTCATAACTACAGAAAGTTTGTTTTTGTTTATTTATGAGGTAGTTGTGGAATTATTATGGGTAATACTAGCATTTATACTGGTATGTTTTGCAGTAGGTTGGTTATTCCCACCTACGTTAGCAGCAGGTATGGCAGCGTCAGCATTTTTATCTATATTGTTAATTCCATTAGTGGTTTTTGTAATAATAATGAGCTCGATGAGTGATGTATTTGCATCTGCAGGGTTAAACACACCTCCATCTGTGCCGCAGTATGTATGTTTTTCTGGGGACACAAAAATTACCACTCAAACACGTGGTGATGTTAAAATGTCAGAGTTGTATTTAGGAGAGAAATTATACGACGGGTCCTTCGTGACTGCGTTCATTAAATCTTCTGCGAGTTCTTGCGATATGTATAATATAGATGGAATATTAGTAACCGGATCCCATTTAATATTTGAACCTACTCGTGGATGGGTTCATTCGTGTGAACATAGTAAAAGTATAAAAGTACCAGATTTTAAAGACGACTATGTATACTGTATAGGAACTAATAACAAATTAATTCATATTGGTGGTCATGTATTTATGGACTGGGACGAAATAAATGATGATGAAGTAACTGAATTAAAAAATAATCCAGAATTAAGCATTAATTTACCTAGCGATTTTTCAAAATATGATATACATAGATATATCGAATCTGGTCTGCATCCCAATACAACTATGTATTTACAAGACGGTACCTGTAAATGTTTAAAAGATTTGAATGTAAAAGATGTGTTATTATACGGAGAGACAGTCAATAGTATTATAAAAATACAATCCGATGATATGGAGTTTTACAACTTAATGCAAGGGGATAACATTATTCTCTCTGTTGCAAAAAATACCGAAGTTATTATAGATAGTTTAGACACAATAGTATGGAAAAAAATAGAGTCTCCAACGGTATGTTATCATATTGTTACTGATAAGGGAGGATTTAAATTACCTGGATTGTTTATAGGTAGTTATAATCGGGGAATTGATAGATACTTAGAGGAAGATAAAAGTCGAGGTGGTTTATATGAATATTTATTTTTATCTTAACATTTTGTATAAGTATGGCTATAAACAAACTTAGTATGGCTATAAACAAACTTGGTCAAAAAATTCGTGTGGTTAATGTAATATTAATTCTTCTTGTATCTGCTATAATGGGTATGGTATTATGGTGCAATTGTGCTGGTGGGGTATATGAAGGCTTTTCTGCGGCAAAATCCATAACTGGGTCTATTTTAGACTATTCAATGGGTAATGGTGTAAAAGGTAGTTGGGATACTTCCTCTACAAAAGGTACGTATACTTCTAATGATTGGTACAAATCCTTTGAAAGTAATACAGGTGGAACGGTACCTCTACCTGACGGAAAATTATCTATGTTTTATGATAATACAAGTAGTCCTGATTGTTGTCCGTCTACTTATTCTACTTCTACTGGTTGTGTTTGTGCTACAAGCGAACAAATGAAATATTTAAATAAACGTGGAGGTAATCGTACATTAACTTCTATATACTAAACGAACTCAACAATAATATAAGCAATTTGTTTAGAGATATTTATCATTATATATATAAAATGATAAATGTTCGCGTGATATTCACCAGTATAATTCCTTATTGTTTCAACGCATTTGTATTTAAAACTCCTACCACGCTTACATCCGGTTGGCATCCTGTCGGGTTTTCTCATAATATTAAACAAGATAAACCACACCGGGTGGAATTTTACCAAGAGTACGATAGTATTCCTGCGTTGGTTGTGTGGAGAGATACACAAGGACACGTGTTGGCCCGACCTGATATATGTCCTCATTTGGGATATACTTTATCTAAAGGAAGTATTACTAGTGATGGATGTGTCCGGTGCCCATATCATGGTGTCAAAGTTGGATTAAACTCTCCATTCGAAGTTGCTAGAGAGATTGTTGGAAAGTGTCACGAAGAAAATGGTATAGTATGGTGGAATAATGATAAAGATGACACCTATTATAAATTTAGTCGAGACCTTATGAATATGGAAGAGGATAAATCCACCATAGTACGATGGGAAATGGATGTAAAAGCCAGTTTTTCAGATTGTTATCGTAATACGATGGATTTGCATCATGCAGGTTGGGTACATTCTTCTTCCTTTGGAAACAAAATAAATGACCCAGATACGTTCGATAAAAAATGGTTAGATGAAAGAACCTTACGTATCGATTTTGATTATTATTCAAACGATAAGTTTAAAAAATATACAGGAAAAAAAACATCTAATTACCATATTTTTCAATACCCATCTACTACGTGGAATAAAGTTTTAAATGAAGATAAACAAAAATATGTGTTTATTCATGTAGCTTTGAGACCTTTATCTGCTACTTCAACGAAATGGTACCTTACTGCGAGTTCTAATTATGTAGATAATCCTATTTTACCAAAGACATTAAAAGATTTTGTATTAGAAAAAATGACTCGTCAAATAGCAGAATTTGAAGACAAAGTTATTTTAGAAAATATGCAAAATGACGAATATAAAAATAAATATTCATACAAAATTAAGTTACCTTTGGATGATGTGTATAGTGAATGGAATAACCGATTATTAGTTAAAACATTTCACGAGGACAAAGACAATTTGTTAACTGAATAAGACAAATTATTATATGTACATGTTGGTCCAATTCCCTGTAGCAGGTTTTTTATGAATAAGAGTATCTACTATTTCTTTTGTAAGTATTAGTGGAAATGTAATATCCGTTAAAGAAACTTCTTTGTCGGTACGAAATAAGCTACTGTCTTTTGGCAAAAGACGATATAAATTTAACTTTGTGTAAATAATTTCAAGACATCTTTTGATATTTCTAACACCTGATTCTTTTTCACAATAATTATCAATAATATAACGCAATAGGTCATTATCTATATAAAGGTCATCTACGTTAAAGCATACTTGTTGTCTTATTTTTGGCAATAGATAATCGTTAGATATAATAATTTTTTCATTTACATTATATCCATTTGTTTGGACCTTATACATTCTATCTAACAAAATAGGATTTACCTTACTTTCATCGTTATAACTAAATATAAACAGACACCGACTTAAATCAAAATCTAATTCCGCAAAATACTTGTCGTGAAATCTGGAGTTTTGTGTAATATCTGTCAAATGGGTTAGTATACCTATAATTTCTTCCCCTTTCGGGGTGTCGCTTACTTTATCCAGTTCATCAAAGAAGAATATAGGGTTCATACTTTTGCACTGAATAAGAGAGTCAAGAATTTTCCCCCAAGTAGCACCTTCATATGTGTATGAATGTCCTTCTAGAAAACTTGAATCGGTTGCACCACCAAGTGCCATAAATGCAAATTCGCGTCCTAATATTTTACTAATTCCATCTTTTACTAATGTAGTTTTACCTGTTCCCATCGGTCCTTTAATAGCAATCGCGGTGCCGACTGCAGACGGATTCGTTATCCACATACCGACCATTTGCATAATTTGCATTTTAACATCGTTCATGCCGTAAACAGCAGTATCTAGTATATCTTTTGCATTATGGATGAAATTAGCACATTCCTCACGAGTATTTTCTTTTAAATTAACTGTTAAGTTAGTATATTTACCAAAGGGTATATTCATAAAGGTATTTACCCACTGTTTAGCTTTGTAAAACTCTCCTTGACCTGGTTCTAATAATTTTAACTGATTAATTTTTTTAAATGCGATAGCTTTATATTCTAAAGGTATGTCTGAATCAAGTAGCTGTATGCGATACGGTTTGTCAATCGAGTACATTTTAACAACCTTTTCCATATCTTGTAAAATATGTTCTTGTTGTTGGTTATTTAATTTGTTCTTAAAATAAATTGAATCAGACATAATATTTTTTTCTACGAAGAAGAGCATCAAATTTTTTACTATTTATTTCATTTTGGGTTGTGGTTTCATTTTGGGTTGTGGTTTCATTTTGGGTTGTGGTTTCATTTGATAACACTATATTATCTTCTGGATAATCACAATCATTTGACGGACAACACGTAAAATTTATTGTAAATGTGGTAGGATTAAGATATTCCTCTTCTTCTTCTTCTTCATATTCGTCTTCACTGTCATCATGAGATGCATTTTTTTTCTAGTTTTAATAATAATATTTTCTTGAGACGAGGTATCACTATTGCCTTTTTTTCTTTTATTAACGCACGAGATACGGATATTGGATAATGAATCGGATTCTAATGCCAGTTGGGTTGCATATTTAGATGGAAATAATGTGGCAAGTAGTTTTCGATATTCATTAACATCAAATGTTTCTTCGTCCGTATCAGAATCACACCATGTTTCATCGTCCGTATCAGAATCACACCATGTTTCATCGTCAGATGAATCCTCCATACTATCTTCTTGTTCAAAAGATTTCTTAATGTTGTTAGTGTTTTTGCTTCTGGTATTATATCTATGAGTATCTTTCGACATTCTTGTTTAGTTACAGATAATATAATCATTCAAACTATTTGACTAATCAATTTTCTATAAAATATTTGCTAAGAAAATTGATTATAAACTAATCAATCTAAATAATATTCATACAGTATAAGAAGTTATGGCGCAACGCACAAATGGCACTATCACCACACAAAAAGCATCCAAGATTATTGGTATACAATTCTCTATATTGTCCCCTGATGAGATTAGGAAAGGGTCCGTTGCAGAAATTACCAGCAGAGATACATACATTAATAATAAACCGGTTGTAGGCGGATTATTTGATCCTCGAATGGGAACTCTAGAACCTGGAATCATCTGTCCTACGGATGGTCTAGATTATATGCAAACACCTGGATATTTTGGACATATAGAACTGGCTAGACCGTTATTTTACATACAATATCTTACAACAATTACTAAAATACTTCGATGTGTTTGTTTTAAATGTAGCAAATTATTAATTAACAAAGAAAAATACAAACAAGCACTAGATATGGCACCTGAAGCAAGATGGAATTTTGTATTTAGTCTTGCAAGCAAAATTGACCGTTGTGGAGAAGCGACTTCTTCAGGTTGTGGATGCAAACAACCAAAAAAAATTAAAAAAGAAGGATTTGCTACACTAATAGCTGAATGGAATAACATAAAAGGATTATCGACCGAAAACAATGAAGAAATGTCACTCACACTTACTCCAGAAATTTGTCTTAAAATACTTCGCCGAATATCTGACGATGATGTTACTTTCTTAGGATACAGTCCTGTATGGTCTAGACCCGATTGGATGATTTGTCAAGTACTTGCGGTTCCTCCGCCTGCAGTTAGACCTTCTGTAAAACACGACGCCCAACAAAGAAGTGAAGACGATCTTAGCCATATTATTGTAAATATAATTAAAACAAACAAAACATTACAAGAAAAAATACAAAACAATTCACCTGGCAATGTTATTCAAGATTGGAGTACACTATTACAATATTACGTATCTACGATGGTAGACAACAAAATACCAGGTGTTGCTGCATTCGCACAACGTTCAGGGCGTCCACTTAAATCCATTAAGGACCGACTAAATGGTAAACACGGACGGGTAAGAGGGAATCTTATGGGAAAACGTGTAGATTATTCGGCACGTTCTGTTATTACCCCAGACCCAAATCTATCCATTCGAGAATTAGGTGTACCCAAAAAAATCGCGATGAATCTTACTACGCCTGTAAAAGTGAACGATAGAAACAAGTCTTTCCTTACTACATTAGTGCAAAATGGACCCAACGTATATCCAGGAGCGAAAATTTTAATAAGAAAAAGTGGAGATAATATCTACCTAGAGAATGTAGACCGTGACTCGATACAGTTAGAAATAGGTGATATGGTTCACAGACATATGATGGACGGTGACGCGGTTCTATTTAATCGTCAACCAACGTTGCATCGAATGAGTATGATGTGTCACGTGGCCCGCATTATGAGTCAAGGTGACACCTTTCGCATGAATGTTGGTGATACTAAACCGTATAATGCAGACTTTGATGGTGATGAGATGAACATGCATATGCCTCAAGATGTTGAATCTGTATCTGAACTATTGAATTTAGCTGCAGTTCCTTGGCAGATTATTTCTCCAGCGAATAATCAGTCTATCGTAGGTATATTTCAAGATTCTTTGTTAGGAACATTTCGATTTACTAGAAAAAACATAGCATTTACACATCGAGATGCGATGAATCTTCTTATGGCTTTTAAAGATATTAATATAGGTCTTCTTCCAAAATCAGGAAAAGTAACTAACTTTGAAATATTATCGCAAATTTTACCTCCTTTGTCTATTAAATATAAAACAAAACTATTCAAAGAAGGCGATGACCCTAAAATATCAGATGCTATCCTCGAGATCCAAAACGGACAATATATTAGAGGACAGATAGAGAAAAGTGTTCTAGGCGCAACATCAAAGGGATTGTTACATCGAATTTGTAATGATTTTGGTAATATGGCATCGTCTGATTTCATCGACAATCTACAAAATATTATTACTGAATATATGAAGACTAGTGCATATAGTGTTGGGATAAGTGACTTAATTGCTGATAACGATACAAACAAGAATATCGAAGAAGTAATCACAGATAAAAAGAAAACCGTTCAAAACTTAATTGATAATACTCATTTGGGAATTTTTGAAAATAAAAGTGGTAAGACTAATAAGGAAGAATTTGAAACAAAAGTAAATGAAGCACTCGGTCAGGCTCTAACACAAGCTGGTCGTATCGGTCTTCAAAGTCTAAATGAAGATAATCGGTTTGTTCTTATGGTAAAAGCAGGGTCAAAAGGGTCTGAAATTAATATATCTCAAATGGTTTCTTGTCTAGGACAACAACAAGTAGATGGGAAACGTGTTCCATATGGTTTCGAAGATCGTACATTACCACATTACAGTAAATATGATGATTCACCAGAAGCAAGAGGATTTGTTGAAAATTCATTTATCAGTGGTCTTACCCCACAAGAATTATTCTTTCATGCTATGGGTGGTCGGGTTGGTCTAATTGATACTGCTGTGAAAACAAGCACCACCGGTTACATACAGCGTCGGCTAGTAAAAGGGTTAGAAGATATTAAGGTAGAGTATGATATGACTGTTCGTAACCATAAACGAAAGATTATCCAATTTGCATATGGCGATGATGGGTTTGACACAGTAAAGGTAGAAAATCAAAAAATAACGCTTACAACTATGAGTCTAGAAGAATTATATTCATTAGTCCATATTATGGACGATGCTCCAACTAAAAGTATATTTTCAAAAGAAACAAATTCTAGATTTGTTAAACAAAAAGAAGACCTTTCAAAAAAAAATAAAGAAGTATTAGATATGTTTATATCTGCACGAGACAATCTTGTAGCAAATGTATTTCGTGGGAGAGATGATAGCAGTATAAATATTCCCGTAGCGTTTCAACATATTATTAATAACGTACAAGGTCAACAATTTATAAATTCAAATTCTACTATTGATATTACGCCTCTAGAAGCGTATAAAATAATAGATGATACATTTGATACATTACGCAAGATAACATACGTACAACCGACAGAACTCTTCAAACTTGCATTTTATTATAATTTAACCCCAAAAGAGTTGCTTACAATTAAAAGATTTAATAGAAAAGCACTTCTCCTTTTGATGGACAAAATAATACTATATTACAAACAAGCAATTGTTGCACCTGGAGAAATGGTAGGTATTATTGCGGCACAAAGTATCGGTGAACCCACCACACAGATGACGTTGAATACATTTCATTTTGCAGGTGTGGCTTCCAAGTCAAATGTAACACGTGGCGTGCCCCGTATTGAAGAAATATTGTCTTTATCAGAAAATCCTAAAAATCCTTCTTGTACTATTCATCTTCTTCCATATGAAGAACAAGAACAAATTAACGCTGAAAGAGTATTGCATAGAATAGAACATACAAAACTTCGTGCTGTAGTGGACTCAATATCGATTTGTTTCGATCCAGACGATACCACCACAACTATCGATAGTGATGAATTATTAATGACACAATTCAAAGAGTTTGAAGAAACGTTGGCAGATTGTTTAAAAGAAGAAAACCAAAAACAAGAAAATGAAAAATCAAAATGGGTAATTCGTATGGAAATAAATGCAGAAGAGTTACTTGAACGCGAACTTACTATGGATGATATACATTTTGCAATTAAAAATGCGTATGATGATGACGTGTCTTGTATATTTAGTGATTACAATCAAGACCACCTTGTATTTCGTGTTCGTTTAAACAACATAGCCAGTAAAAAAAATAAAATGGCAGAAACATTAGACCAGCAAGATGAGATTTATAAATTAAAAAATTTTCAAGATCAACTTCTAGACAATTTGGTGTTAAGAGGCATCAAAGGACTAAACAAACTTATTCCGAGGAAAATCACAGACAGTTTGATATTAGACGACGGTTCATATAAACGCAAGGAAACCTGGGTACTTGATAGCGTGGGTACAAATCTTATTGACTTGCTTGCTCTAGATTATATTGATGTAAACAGAACATACACGAACGATATTCAAGAAATATATAAAACACTAGGGATTGAAGCAGCTCGACAAGCCATATTTAATGAAATATCAGAAGTGATTGAATTTGACAACACCTATATCAATTACCATCATTTATGTGTATTGTGTGATAGGATGACATGTAGCGATAAAATGATTTCCATATTCCGACACGGCATTAATAATGATAATATTGGACCTATTGCTAAAGCATCCTTTGAAGAAACACCTGAAATGTTTCTTAAAGCGGCCAGACACGGTGAATTAGATACTATGCGTGGAATTTCTGCAAACGTTATGTGCGGTCAACAAGGCTTCTTTGGAACAAGTGCTTTCTCTTGTGTTCTCGATACCGATGCATTCTCCACTATAAAAGCAGAAACACAACATCTTGTAGATACAGATAAAGCGATACAAGATGCTTTTATGGGACATGGTGCAACGGATGACCCGTGTTCTATATCAAGTCTTCTTATACCATCTAACGTGTCCCATATTAAAGCCTCCAAAATGGGAGACATAAATGCAGATTATAATATTGGATTTTAATCCTCCAGTCAATTTCAATTTCAAAATTACATAACTAATTTAATTTTACCTTTCATTTTTTTTGGTACTGAATACATAGTATCCTGTGGTTGCATAGTATCCGGTGGCTGCATAGTATCCGGTGGTTGCATTATTTTTAATTTTTTCTTTTTTGGTGGAGTGAACGTCTCTAAAAAATGTGTTAACAACTCATCGCTTACTCTTTGTTGACGATTGATTTCAGTTAACATCTCAACACCCATATCCGCGGTAGTAATCAAGGATTTACCTGCATTAACTAAAAGAGAATAATTTGGTGCAGTACCTTGTTTGATACTTGGTACTTTTATAAAATAATAATCGTTTGAACCTGTGGTATTGCAAACTATAATATTTTTCTTATTTTCAAGAAAAATAGAATTGCTGTATAATACAACCGGTATATTTAAACTATTTGATATTATCCATATATCTAAGGGTGTTAAATAATATGTTCCATTCATAATTGCATTACCTATGTCAAGTGTATCCATTTCAAGTTTTTGCGCAAGTACAGTCTTACCTTCTATACGAAAAGTTCCTAATATAGCGCGCGAATATTCATCGTATATACTACTGTATTCATTCGCTAATGTTTCTTTTACTTGTTCTACTGTTAAACTTTTTTCTTCACCAAGATAATCTTCAATAATAGTTGTTATAACATCAAACGTACATATCTCAGACACATTTGAGAAAATCAATTCATTACTTCCAGATGGAAATGATTTAATCCACTTACCGGTGACAGGTTTAACCGTCGGCTTTTCACACGCAATGGTAGTAGTTTTATCCTTAGTAACAATATTATTATATGGTTGACTAATAATAGGTTGTGCTGTATCGTAAGTATTATATATTATGTGTTCGTTTTTTAAAGATGGAATTAAATTATCAAAATAGTCTTGATTTAAAAGTGTATGTAATAATATCACTTCATTTTCTCTAAGATTATATTTCACATCTGAGAAACTAAGGAAAGACTTTGGTTCAAATATAAAACTACGTATTCTACTATATCTAACTATTTCATCCGCCATCCTTCCGTAATACATTTCTTCATTATCGATACCATTTATTAGATTTTGTTTAGGTATTAAAAGAATACAATTATCTTTTGTGGTAAGACAATATGATTTATCATCACATTTGTCTTTTGGAAAGGTGGAACAATTAGTAACATTATCAATTTCATTTATGAGGTTATCGTCAAACGAAGTAAAGTTTACTAATTTAGATAAAAGTACGGTTAATATTTCGTGTACTTTTATTAATTTTTGTTTATAAGAAAGTTTATCCTCATCCACAACGGTTTGTAATTTGGCTCGCATCGATTGATGTTTGTATTCTCCAAGCAACATCCTAACTAAATTTCTGAATGTATTAAAAAATCCTGTTTCTAGTTTGATACGTCTCATATATTTTAACCGTTCGTCGTCTATATTTTTATCGGTTAACGATGTTTTATCCGATTGTATATAGTTTACGTCTTCTATTATCTCAAGGTCATCGCCATACGTATCTTGTGTAGGCGGATCAATAGGAACAAATTGATTTGTCTGTGTTATAATCCCAACTATTAAATTGTTATCAATTGCTTTTAGCGCAGGCGAGGTTGAAACTGCACCTTTCGTGTCCTTATAAATAAAATTTAGAAATTTGATGGTATCTTCATAAGGCTCTCCATTATAATTATCTATCCATTCGTAAGGTATATCTTCTTTAGACGGTGCGGACGGATATACAGGTACCATTCCTGTATTACTACCTTTGGATACATCCAGAGCTATTACCTTTCCACTATAGTTTAATAACTGAGACTTTATAGAATATTTTTTATTTTTTAAAATATTTACCATCTTATCTAATGTTATATTTGGTTTGAATTTATAGATTTTTGGCATACTAGGGAGGGGAGAACATTTGTCGAGAGATTTTTTAATAGTATCTAAAAATTCTTTCAATGATGGAAGTAAGTTTCTATATTTTAAACTAAAACTACGTGTGATAACGTACTGTGTACCTTTATCTTCATAAGATATGATAGGCTCGTATATTTCACCTCTCTTAATAAAAATGACAACACGTTTATTTACATCAAAGTACGAATTGCTATAATGATTTGAAGGACATATCACACTGACGTTACCCGTAATATCATCCTCTTTACTTTCGATAATTACTATATTCAACCCTTTTTCAAATAATTTTTCATTATTAAAACATAACAAGTCCCATATATATTCATAGCCTATCACAACATCGGTATTTTTTAGATATTCACGATAGTTTTCATAAGACCGACTAATTTTTTTATAATTTCTAATTGTGATGGGTCGTTTGTATTTGTCTTTTTGTATATTCGACTGTCTTTGTAAAGTTCTAAATTCACTTTTCTACCGTCGTCAAACATATCAATTAAGTTACCATTTTGTAGAGTAATAAAAAGGTCAATATCTAGAGCATTTAACATAATGTCTTTCATTTCATTAATAGTCGGTACTGATTTGTCACGAGGCAAATTATCTGCGTATACACTAGCAACTGCAGCTATAAAGGACTGTTTTGTATTTTTCTCTATACCTATCCTTACCAAACACGGTTTATTTTTCTTAATATTTGTATTTTGACTACTGATCTGACATTCACGATTATCTATATTCAAAAAACGTTGTATTGTAACGGGTAAATACCCAATCCTACCTGATTCTAATGGAAATTTTTCAGGACCTTTTACATATTCATCAAACTTTTCAGGTGCCGCTGAAGTAGTTATTTTAAGTTTTTTCTTTTTTTTCCCGGTGGTTAAAACATCGGATGCATCTGTTGGTTTTTCCACGCCTTGACATTTTTCACGTAACTTTATTTGAGAGGGAGTATCCCATCCTTTAAAGCAACAAGGTACGCATTTTCCATCCGGATGTTTGGATGGTTTCATGAAACCAGGTTGAGTTCCAATATATTCTCCTTTATCATTTCTATGATATTCACTATCAAACTCGTATATCCCTGCGCCTGGCGGAATTGATTTTGCATCATGAGGTATTATCTTTTTATACTTCCCACTATCAACGTCTTCTTGTGTTAAACTTACCCCTTCCGTCAAACTCCAATACCGCGGACATATATAATGATAGGTTGGTGTGTCTGGAGAACTTTTATATGATAATGAGTGTTCGTATGAACCAGGATGCTCTTTATCTATTTTATCTTTTTCATCTTGTGTTAATATTACAGGTTGTCGTCGGTTGCTAGACGGACAACTTCTGGAATAAGATGAAAATCCCGGACCAGCATTTGTTAAAAATAATTTGGGTTCTCTCTTTATAAGACGATCTGAAAATGGATTTGGATTTGATAAACTTAGTCCGGTAATATCTTTAACTATGTCTTCTTCATCTGAACTGTCGGCACCACCCATCATATCCATCCCGCCATCTTCATCGTAGTCGTCGTCATCTTCGTCGTCGTCGTCACTATCATCGTCTCCTATCAACATATCCAACATGCCCTTCTGCATCGTAGAATCCGGTTCATCATTCTTTTTAAATATAACAGACTGTATATGAGTTGGTTCTTCTACAGGTGCAATAACATCTTCTTTTTTCTTCTCTTCATTTATTTGCGATCCACTACATAATGTAGATATCCTGTCATATGGTACAGATGAAGACTTGGGTTCTTGTGTAATAATAAGTAAACCTTTTATATAATTCGGTATAGTCTTCAAATATCCAATATTATTTATTCCGCTTATGGTTGTTATTAAGTTTGCTTCAAATTTTTCACGTACCATTAAAGTGAGAAATCCTGGATTGTTTTTAATTTTATATTTTCTATTTTGAAAAGCTTGTTGAATGATTTGTTGTCTAGATACAAAATCTACCAATACTTTTTTAGCATCTGTATCATTTTTAATCCTGAAATTGTCCATCAATCCCTTGATTATATCAAGGTCTCTATCACCAGCGTTAAGCGACTCTACAATAAATGCTTCCATACTATCCATTTCGTTGTAATTTTCTACTTTTTTAAAACGCAACACAGCACCTTTCACAATATCATGATCTATAACGTTAAAAACACTAGACACACATTTTATTATTGATTTTAAATTTATATTTTTAGTTAGTGTGGATGTTATTACGTATGTAATATTGGATACAATAACATCGTTGTTTCTAATGTCTTGAAACGATTTCATAGGATAACCACGTTGCTCTAAATATTCTGAAATCGTTTCAATAATAGGGTTACACACCGTATTCAATATAACGTTTACTTCTTCTATACTTCTGGCAATTGTGAAATCGACTATTACTTCTATACGACCATCCTCAAAAAAACTTAACACAACCGGGTCAGTATCCGTTTCAATATATACCGATACTTCTTTATTTTTCGCAATTACTTTCATTAACCGGAATATAGTGCCTTTTGACAACATCGGTATTTTTCTACCGTTAGCGGTCACTTTGTCTGTATAGAGACGGTATATTTTTTCTTGGCGACCAGATGGATTATATTTAATCATCGGGACTTTTTCGGTTGCGTGTATTAATTTGAATACCACATCAAGAGGGATATTGTAGTGAAAGGTTGGTTCTAGTGATATCTCCGCGTGCTTTATACCTTCATTTAAAATTAATTTATCCCCACTATAACTATTGCTCAAATTATAAAATAAATCTATATTTTCAATATTAGTTAACCATGATGTGTCGCCCACTAACGAATTTGTCTCCGTTATAAGATTTTCCTTTTTACTGGCGTAATCAGATAAATTGAAAATTTCAATTTCTCTCAAGTATGGATAATAGAGAGAAATTGCATTATATTGAGATAATCCCATATTAGATACATACGATAGCACATCTTCTACGTGACACGCATATATATTATTTGAAACAATATCTTGCGTATCCATCAGTAGGTTTTGATTTGTAGTGGCTAATATTTCGTTTGAATTTCTAATTAATAATTTATCATACTCTGTAATCATAAACGGATTAGATACAAAATTATAATAACCATCGGTTTTGTGAAATTTTTGACCTAGAGGCACCGCAACATTTTGAGATTTGTTAGAAAGAATATCTAACGCAATTATATCATTATAAGTATAACTATCTTGTTCTGGTATTTTTGAAATATCTATCCCATCCATATTTAATAAATATTGTGTTAGTTTGTCTTTGGTTAAAATAAATTGACCTGATTCGGTTAAGGTGTCATATATTTGTGTTGGGGTAATATTTTTTTCGATTTTCGTATATAAATATAAACCAGAATAAATAAGATTGCTATCGTTAGAAGCTAAAATATATTTTTTTTTGACGGTTTCTATCGTATCATCTAAATGTATTTCCATAGGAGAAAACACAATTTCTGAATTTGTTATTTGTGATTTTTCTTCTTTTGAAAATATGTCTTTGAATATCTTATTTTCTGGCTCTAATTTGTATAATGCATTTACATCAACCTTTTTATTTTCTATAATTCGTCCTCCAATAAACACTATCACTTTTTGTATATTAGTTGACTTCATATAAAACAGTTTATAGACGGAAGTAGACATTCCTTATATATCTAATGGATGTTATTTAATTATCATCAATAATAATTAAATCCATGATCATACAAGTTATCTAATACTTGTTTCCAATATATATAACAGGGATTTGACTGGTTATTCGCATAAAGGTTTATAATTTGTTCGACAAACCGAATTTTTTCAAAAAAATCGTCTATCTGTTCGTATTCTGTAATTTGCAGATGCAAATCATTATTCATAAACATATATATTACCAATTAATATATATATTTAAACATTTTATATTGTATTAAACATTTTATATTGTATTACAAAATTTATCCAAATCATCTACATTTGTAAATTTTTTATATATTGATTTTTTTAATATACCTTGAATAGCGGTTTCTTTATTAGAACGTATTTTTAAAAACAACATATTCGTTATCGATCTATTTATATTGTGTCTTAAAAAAGCACATTTTAAAAAATATTCATAATCTTTATTTGTAGGAAATAAAGAATTTATGAGTGAAAATCTTTTCAATATATGTACCATCATTGTTGGCTGACCTATGTAAAATCCGTTTGTATATCCTCTTCCTTCGTTAACTATAGTTGTATAGACATCATTTTTTTTATTTATTATATTCTCTACATGGTTTAGATTAATTGGTTTCAATAAATAATAATCAGGTCCACACACAATTACACAATCATATTTATCTTTATGTTTTTCAATATATTTTCCAATTTGTTCTTCGCTATACATCTGTCTAAATGTGTTTGTAATCATAGCATTTGTATAAAAATGAACCATTTTTATATTATTTATGTTATCACTTTCAATCTTGTTTTGTATAATTGAATCTATTTCTCTTTGTGTTTTCTCTTCTTTTACGGTATATTCTAATAAATGTGTGATATCGTTATTTTGTTTTATTCCATCTACTTCAGCACGTTGTACATCATTATTAAAGACATAAATATCTAATTCATACTTTGATTTAATTATATTAATTAAATTATTCTTTAAATTTTTGTATGTATATTCTATAGACCTTGATACTACACCGAAAAATGCAATCAATACTCTTGGGGATGATGTATTGTCTATTGTAATAGTTGTCATAATATATATATATATATATATTGTATTAAATAATAATTAGTAATCGTAATAAGGGTTGTCTTTTATAGACATCCCACAATATTCTTTTGGACTTTTTTTATAGTCTTCGGGATCATATATGTTTATTTTTTCTGCTTCTTGTAATAAAAATTTGAAATTATTCCAAAATTCATCGGTATGACCGATGCTTTCAGTTGCTACGTGCGATAACTCATGAATAGCAACGAACATTAAAGTATTTGGGTCTATTAATCCACCTTTTCCATTTTTATTTTTATCTAAGCAAAAAGCAATTTTTTCTCCTTTATTTTCACTATATGCAGTAAATTCGCTGGTAGGTAAAGTTTCTTGTATTTTTTTAGGATTAAATCCTGCTTTTAGTCTTTTAATATTATTACGGTTCGGGTATTTTGAATAACTATGTTCAACCAGCTTCTTCATATTTCTAGTTACTACTGCTAATCTATCTGCAGCTAATTCCAATTTAGCTCTCTCCCGAACGCAATATTTTTTACCATCCACATCAGAAATTATGCATTTTAAATTAAAGTAGTCAGAATCTGAATATATTTTAATTGCCACAATCAATATCATTATTAACAACAATCCTGTAATTAGATTAATTTTCATCTTAATTAATAATGATATTTTCTTTTGTATCATAATCTATGAGGTATTTTATTGAGAACCGCAACCAATCTCTAGTGGTACTCTCATAAGGTCTGGTTCAATCGTTGTGTTCTGCCATGGACTTACTTTTATAGTTGGGTTTGGTGGTTCAGAACGTACTTGTAAATTTGAGTTTCTCATAGAAGATCCTACAGTATCTATTCCATTAAGGTAACCGGCTTGAAGAAAATTTACACTTTCCAAAGGACCACCTCCGCTAGGATTTAATTGTTGAAATTGAGAATTGCTATCTTTTGGCAACAATTGGTCTGCTTGAAGGGTAGGTTTTGCATTACAACTAGATGGAAGACCTTGCGAACTTTGAATACCTTCTACTTTTTGAAATTGCTCGTTTTCTCCCATTGGAGCTGCGGGTTGTGCGGCTCCTGAACTTCTAGCAGAATTCACGTTTGAAGGAGATGGACTACTTCCTGTAGAACTTAGACCTGATGTCATCGGATCTTTGCTACTTGTAGACCTGGTTATTAATCTATATATGAGATAAAGAACAAGAATAGATGCAAATGCAGAAATCACATGCGTAGCCTTAATGTTCTTTTGTAAGTCTTTTAAAAACTTTGCCATCTTATATATTAAGACTACGAGAAAAAACTTTCATTACATATATAATTCACTAAAATCATCTTCTACACTTTCAATATCGTCGTCGCCCAACATATATTTTGTCTTAATTTGTTTTGCATCCAAGTATGCTTCTAATGCTTTTTTTTTCATTTCTCTTGCCTTAATCAACGCAGATTTGTAAATTTCGTGATATACTTGATTTGGGTTTTTAAGCATTAACACATCTTTTTCATCATTGATAGATATATTCACTTCGCTTAAATCGAAATCAGTGTCTACATTTAAATTATCAGGAAGCTCAGATACTTCTCCAAGGGAAATATCATTTTGTTGTACTTCTTCTTCGACGTATTCTTCGTTATTTGTTGAAGAGACTTTATCAACATTTTCTGAAAATGTACACTCTTCTAAAGAATGGTTTTCATTATTCGATAAAGGATGGTTTTCATTATTCGATAAAGGACGGTCAGTATTTACGATAGGTTGCTTAATTAAACATCCATCATCAAAATAGTTATTTTCTAAATTTAGAACCATCAACTGAGTTACTTTTATAATAATATCAATACTATTTCCTGTAATTTTGATACCTTCTAAATGTACTAAAGGAATGATATTTTTTCTGGTAAAATGCTCTCAAAATTATGTATCTTGTTTTCATTTTCATCATATATTGGACATTTTATGGTATTAGACATCTTAGAACGGTCTATTGTAGCTCTAACAATGAACTGTGTACCACCTTTGTATGGTCTAGATACGGTACTCAACATTCTATCAATATCATGTTTATCTAAATCTTGCGAAAACCACACTTCTTTTTTCTCACCTATTAATTGTTTACAATATTCCTCTAGTTTGTCTATCCATTCTACAAAAGATCGTTCTGTTCCATGATTGTATAATAAATCTATATAACATCCACGTTTAGACAGTATTATACCATTCTTAGTTTTTGATTTTGGTAGTTGTATATGTATAGGCTTATCGTCTTCAAAAGTAAATTTTGAAAAATATGTTCCTACATCTGATAAGGCCGTAGGCGTAGTTAAAATTATGTTAGAGAATGGGAAATCATTATTAGCTTCATATAAGTTCATTATAATTTATTTACAATTAAATTATAAGATTGAAACACAATTAAATAGTCATTTTATATTTCAAATGGAATCTAATATAACCAAATATTGTTTAAGCATACTTAAGAGAGAAGATGTGAAAACAGAATTAAAAAATTTAATGACGCCTATAATTGATTTAATCTTAATAGATATTTACCCATATATATATTTATCGTTGTTATTGGTAATTATTAGTTTTCTGCTTCATTTAGGTATTTTTATATTGTTGTTGCGTAAAAAATCATTTATATATTCTTGTCCTTAATTTTCTTTATATAGTATATAACTATGGGTGTATTGGATAATATCACTAGTTTGATGGGTAACAGCGGTAGCAGTAGCGATCAAAGCGGTAACACCGAAAACCTCACCTCGAAGGGAGGTGGAAGAAAATCACGCAGAAAATCACGCAGCAGATCAATGCGCAAGAGAGGCGGTAGTTCTGTAATATCAACCGCCGCGTTGCCGTTTGGTCTTCTTGCAATGCAAAAGTTTTTTCAAACACGCAAAGGTAGAAAAGATTTAAGCGGTATGAATAAAGAGATCACAAGTCCCTTTTCTAGAAGAAAAAGACGCAAGCGCAGTTCTAGAAGACGTTAATCATATGATTAAAATATGAATAATAATGTATATATGGACGGAGAGTTTATCACAAATATAAAGCAATGGGTAAATGTGGATAATGAAATAAAGAAAAACAATGATAAACTGAAACAATTAAGAACACAACGCAAAGAATTAGGAGAAAATATAATTGATTATGCAAATAATAATAAACTGAACCAGTCTATTATTAATATATCTGACGGAAATCTCACCTTCGTACAAACAAAACAACCGTGTTATTTAACATTAACTCACGTAGAAACGTGTTTAGGAAAGTTTATAGAGAATAAAGATGCAGTAGCTCATATTATGAGTGTAATAAAAAACACTAGAAGTTCAACGGTTATACCAGATATTAAAAGAACATATAATAAAGATAGTAAATAAAAACTATTTATGTGTCTAATTTATATATGAATGACGATGATTTATTAGATACTCGTGATATGGTACTCCATAAAAACGCAGACGGTTCGATGGCTGGTGGATTTAAATTAGATACAATACTAAGTAATCAAGATATAAATGGAGGTGGTAGTAAAAAAAACGATTTAAATATTAAGGATTTAGGTGTGCCTGCAGGATTATTAATGATACCTAAACGTGTAAATCGTAATTATACAGAATTTACCAACGGGAATAATGTTATTGAAGATAAATTGTATGATATGTTATTGTCGAATGCAGAAGATAATCCAACGAAACCAAAAAATACTAGAAAAAAAAAATCATCGCAAATGAAACAGACAAAAAAGAAAAAAAAATAGATATTATATTATTATTAATATGTAATATCTATACTATAATACACTCCAGGTATCGTGATTAAAAGGAGATACTTGTAAATTAGGCAATTGATTTTTCCAATAATCTACTCTTTTGTCAAACACACGTTCACGAACTGTACTAGGATACAACGGTGCAAGTTTCATAGCTTCGGCTTCTTCTGGTGTTATTTTTGGCTTATATCCATAACAATTTACCCCGAATTTAACGTTTGGATTTGCAATATACCCCCCATTTATTCCTGGTCGTCCGCAATCTTGTTCGTGTCCATCTATACTTTGTAAATTTACCCATTTATTATATTGGGTTGGATATAATGCCATTTGTCCGTCAGACCAACCCATACTACACCAATCAGCACCTTTTTTGTATGCTTTGTCTATTTCTTTCCAAGTAGCTAACCTTCCACCATACGCCTTACATATGGCTTTAGAATCTGTATATGAATATTTGTTGTCTGGTACGTGAAATACTTGTTTGCTCAATTTAATTTCAGGTACGGTAGTTTCAGACGAGGAAAAGTCTGTTTGATCATCTGGGTCAACCACTATATCGATTTCAGGTTTGGAACTGAAAATATTTTTTATACTTGCTGTAATATCAATATTAAAAATATATGTCATTCCATTCATTATTATCAATAAAACAAATACACCCCATAATAAAACTTCAAAAAATACCATTTCATTTCCTGCACTTGCAGATACCTCTGTGGTATTGCCTCCTAAATTGGAAAACAACGTAAAATACAAAATTAAAACTACTACAATAATGATTATCACTACTGGATTTAACGTAAAATCATTCACGAATGAGTTTTGATATGGAACACCCATTATAGAGTTCAAATTTACACTCATTTGTATATATATCTATCGTTCTATTTTTTTTTACGAAAGAAAAGACAGTATGCATTAACATTGACAACTTTAGATGGTTCTATTTTAGTAATCGACATATCATTACAATTGTACCATTGTCCATCAGCATTTTTAATATTTGCAGTATAATGTCCGCTCAAATGACCACCTCCGTGATGATTACAAACTCCGTAAAGGTCATATATATATGAACTCTTATTATATCCCTTAATGTATTGTGTAAGGTCACAGTTTTCTAACGGCACAGAAACAAGTCTTTGATCTTTTTTTCCTGTATAATTCCATCTTTTAAAATGGATAATTAAAACTTCGGGAAAACTCCAAAATATCATTCCTTTTTCAACTGTTTGTTTCATGTTAGTTTCATCGTTATACCACGCATTTTCACCCTCCAAAGTTTCTTTAACACAAAACTCATCGATACAAGAGTATATTGTAGTATCAAGGTTATTAGATTTACTAGGTAAAGGAAGGCTTAATACGCAAAAAGGTTCTGGTTTTGCACTTAACGTCCTATCTGTATCTATTTCAGCTATAATAGAGACGTGTATTCCATAGAATAATTTAATTATCTCAGAATAATCTTTTTCATACATATCCCTCAACATCGTATAACAATTCTTTGCCATTAAGTCTATGCTATTTAGTACCGGTCCATATACTTCCATATCTACCTCTCTAGATATAGAGTTATGAAAACATTCTATTGTAAATAATAAAAACTCTTGAATATCGTTTTGATCGTATCCTGTAAATAAACTATGTTCTTTTAACGATGCTACTTTATGTATTGCTTTAATAAATCCCCACGGAGCAATATTACAATTTTTACTCCACATTAACTTTCGCAAATTATCCCATTCTACTAGCAATATTGTGTCAGGATTGTTATTTAAACGTTCTTTAAAATTATTTGTCTCTAAAAAATCGCTGAATTCATATGTATGTGATAAACACTGCAACAACGAGTTTACATAACACGTATTACCTACATTAGATAATCCGGTTTTACCCATACCTTTATATTTATCAAATCGAATGGGATGAAGCTGGGTAGATTGCATCTGTTATATTGGTTAAGTGAAATTGTATTTAAACGCATTTTAATACGCTTATTAAAATGGATAATCACGCTCTAGAACAATATTTTTCATCGGTATTATCTAGTCATAGGGTTATGCTAGATGCGATGAATACACTCAAACAACAAGAAGAAACTATTCGGCAATTAGCTCGTCTACCTAGAAGAGAAGGTATTGAAACACCATCAAACACGTCGTTGAATACATCCGTCCCTACACAAGTACCATTATATAATACCACAAGAAGGGTTTTTCCAATTAGAACACCGCAATCTAATCAATTATCTGAAATGTTAAATCAAAGTATAGTAGACGTATTAAATAATTTGACACCTGTGGTGGTTAGACCTACAGAATTACAAATAGAACACGCTACTGAAACTATGTTATTTTCGGAGCTACCTTCTGATATTGAAAAAGTATATTCGTGTCCTGTATCACACGAACTGTTTAATGATAATAGTGAAATTACACGTATTTGTCATTGCGGACATTATTTTGGAAAAGAAGCAATTATGAGATGGTTTTCTATGAATGTACGTTGTCCTATATGTAGATATGATATTAGAACTGCTACTACAGATGCGGATGAAGATGAAGATGAAGCTACAGATACAGATACACGCGCAGATACAAATACACGCGCAGATACAAATGCAACAGAGACTCCATATGTAACTCTTAACGTATCACCACCAACTGACACAGATACCAATGCACTTTACTATGAGTTTGATTTTAGATACGAGAATGTATGATATTGTCATACATTATCAAAACTAATAACATTAGCATAATAAAACTATTATGTATATTATTATCTGGTTCAATAATATACATGAAAATAGGCAATTGTATTCCTGTCATATTGCAGCAATTACCACTATACATAATATTTTTTAACATTATGTATAGTTATATCTATATGTTTAAATTTATGTAATATAATCAGTAAACTGTCTTTTTACTGCTACAACAATAGTAGACGATAAAAATAAAAATACACCAGCATTCCAAGCTAGTTCTTTATCAAATGTAGTCATTTTGTTGACTGTAACAAACGGATTAAAACGGATCATCAATAATATTGCTACGTATAATTTGGCTATTGTATCAACGGTTGATATATATGATGGATTTATGGTCGCAACACCCATAAGAGAAATAATGTAAATTAATAAAAATCCCCACATAAGATAAGTATATATGTATTGATGCCATTTTTTGTCTCCATAATCTTTTATTTTTTCTAAAATGTTATTCATTACATGTAGTTTATATTATCTTTCGGTGTAATCATTCATCAACCGCGCACTAGGATCTGTAACGTCAATATATTTTGGCATCCAAAAATATGGTATGGTTGTTTCGCAATTTGGATACAGCGCATCAAATATTGACCTATAATATAGTTGCTCTTTGGTATTTGGTATCATATGTGTTACATTCTCTTTCGTGTTAGATGGAATATTAATATCATTTAATTTATCCGTTATTATTTTAAACCACGAACCATTATCTCCACTCACACCGTCTGAAAAAGCTTCTTTGCTTCTCCAAAGAATTTCATTTGGTAACAAATTCGGGATACACATATAAAATGCATATCTTAGCAAAAGCTTTTCTGGTCGAGAACGTATTATATTAGAAACAAATGGTTGTCCTTGGGAGGATAGAGTATCCGCTAAAACATCCCATCTATCATTTTCCATATTGAAACGTGATTTTGGATTTCGTAATTCTGCAGGTAAGCCCATATAATAAGATACAACGTCTGTATCTAAAAAAGGCGTACGGGGCTCCAATCCGTTTGTTGATATTGACCGATCTGATCTTAATACATCAAAATAATGAATATTTTCTAACAAACGTCGACATTCTACGTCAAATTCAATATTATCTGGCGCGTGATTCAAATAAATATATCCCCCGGTTAACTCGTCACTTCCGTCTCCATTCAATACTACTTTTTGATTGCTATGCTCTTTTATGTATTTCCCGATTAGATAATTACCTACACTTGCTCTTACTGTAGTAGTATCGAAACTGTCAATTTTAGAAATAACTTCGGGAATGGCTTCAAAAAAATCCTCGGGAGTTAATACTACCTCGTGGTGTACACTATTAATATGTTTAGCAACCATTTTCGCATACAATAAGTCTTTTGAACCTGGCATGCCAATACTATATGTATGTAGTTCGCCAGTATAAAATTTAGCGGTGAGTGCAGCAATTAAACTACTATCTAATCCACCTGACAGAAGACACGCAAGAGGTCGTTCTAACGTTCCACTCACTCTTTTTTCAACTGCCTTTGATAAAACATTCACCAAACGTTGACTTATATTTAAAATATCAAAATCGTCTGCAAGATTCATACTTGTACCACCATATGGTATAGTATAATACCGGTCATCTACAACGAGTGGCAACCACATAGAAAAGACTTCTGTGGATTTACCAAAGCTTGTAAATGAACCAGGGTTCACTTGATGAACGTTCCAATAATTAGGCTGACTTTCTTTTGTGATATGAGAAATATTTTTAAGCTCAGAAGCAATAACTACCTCATCTTGGTTTCCTTTGCTAATATACAATGGGCGTATACCAAAAGGGTCACGAGCAATGTATAATACATCTCCTTTAGGACATCTAGATAGATTTGTATCTAGTAATACAAATGCAAATTCACCATCAAGCATTTGTAATGTTCTACGCATCCCGTATTTTAAATATAAATGAATTATAATTTCACAATCGCTCCCACTTTGTAGCGGTATTCCAACTAGTTCATGTAATTTTTTAAAGTTAAAAATCTCTCCATTACATATTAACGTACAATCATCTATAACTAAGGGTTGCATCGATGATGTATGTATACCATTTATGGCTAATCTATGAAATGCAAGTACAATCTCTGAACCTATTTCTGTGTATTGGGTTTGTTCTGGCCCACGAATTTTACCACTTTGGATTGCGGTATTTATACTAATCGTATCCTTTATTTTGGATTTGTTAAGAATAGCAAAAATACCACACATGTATGTAATGGAGTATCATAACTTTAGATAGTTATAATAATCAATAATATTGTATATGTATATATACAAATGGATGCATTATACTATTGCAATATAGATGCAGATGAAGAACTAAATAAAAGAATTTCACAGAGAAACATACCTTCTTCACCATTACAACCACAATTTACGTTTAGACCGATATCTACAAAATACTCATTCTTACCTATTGTAGACCATAGAGCACCTGCAAAAGTTCCTATTATACGTAGACCAGCATATAACTCAGAATGTGTATTTAATCCTGGAACCGCACAATCTCCTTGGAGCGGGTTCGCTACGAATATTAACAAGGAGTCAGACCTTAGAAACCAGTTTTTTGGTTTACAGAAATGTGAACAATCGCAATATGTTCCTTCTACAGATAGTGATATGTATAAATCGTATGTGGTTGGAAGAAATGAATCACAACCTTTTCCAGGTCTTTTTACCCAAGAAAAATTTAATAAATTTAACCCAAATGATTGCGATGTAGGAAAAGACATATTCAATAATTCTACACGTGTTCAGCTATTAAGTAGCGAATGTTGTAAAAAAATATGTTAATTTAAGTTATGTTATTTGTTAATCGCAATAGATACCACCGGCACTAAAAATTCTTGACTGTATACGTTTGGAAATAGTGTTGTTATATTATCTAATTCAAAATAAAATTGGTCTACGAGTGTTTTTATTTTATCAACACCGCCCATATATAGATTATCTACCCCCTTTTTTCGCGGAGCTAGTAAAAATTGTATATTGGATGTATCTAAATTATTGTGTATAAATTGTATTATAGTATTTTCATTTACAATTGAACTTACTTGGGTAGTAGGTACATCAAAATAATCATATCTAAAAGAAACAACCATTTTATCTCTATCTTGAGATGGTATTTGTTCTAAACCTTTATAAATTCCGTACCACATATTTTTCCAGCCTTTTGTAGGACACATACTTTTACAAATTTTGCCATCTGTTTTACCGTTATAATTTACGGTATTTTCATCAATTATCATTATATTCGACGTTATTTTTGGATTTTTAAAATAAGAATCTATATATTTTTTTGTAACGGGTAATCTATTGTATTGGATATTTCTTCTCCAACTTGCACCTCGTTGACATTCGGTATAATTCCATGTTTGTAACACTATTTTTACATTTGGAAAATATAAAATTAATAAATTAATAAATTTTTTCAATCTATCGGTTTTAAACGAATTTCTAATATGACCTCTAATATAAAAATAAAATTCTGTTTTATTTATAAACAACGGAATAATAGGTACAATAGGTACTTTCGCATCAATGTATAACGGAATAATAGGTACTTTCGCATCAATGTATTTTAATGTAAACCAATTATGTTTTTGTCTGGGTATTAAAGAATGCATAATAATATTATATAATGTATTAATATATAATGTTTAATACAAATGAACTTACTATTCGTTTAATGTCCAATAACGTTTATAAAAATACATTCGCCGAAAAGATAAATACAAGTGAACCTAGTAAAGAAGAATATGATTTCTATAAAAAAAGAATACTACATATGATAAAAGATATGCTTAAAGGTACTTTTCCGAATGAAAATATTAAACAATTGCATATAGAGTATATGAATGTTATTATAGAACATATTAAAAGACAAGATACCACAGATATCCTTCAAAAAGAACATATACAAAAAGAAGTGGATAATGTCAAGAAGGATTTGGAACCGTTTGATATATCAATATCAGACAAGGCTGTATGTAGAGAGACTATTTCAAAGAAAGTAACCCTAGACAATTTTGTCACATCCACGACGTGTAAAGACCCTAAAAAGCTACTGTCTATTCCTTCAAAACGGGAAATAAATATTAAAACAGAAGAACACAAAACAAAAGGACTGAAAAGCAATTCGGTTAATTTATTGAAGAATGATCAAAGTAAACGTGTCTAAATTGTTCCATTTCTTTATCTGTAATGGTATTTTCTAAAAAAAAATTATATTTCTTTCTTCCGCTTAACAGTTCTGTTATCATATATAAGCAGTAAATCCCACATTCCGTATCACCTTTTTGATGTTCTTTAGGGTGGTTTTGATAGAATTTTATAGTCTTATCCATTTTTGCACCTTGTTCTATTATTCTATCTACAAATACCTTTATCTCATCTATTACCGGGTCACCATTACTGTCAAAATAAAAAACAAACGGATGTGGTGTTGCGGTCATATCAATAAACATAGAAACCCAGTGTTCGCCATCTTTCGTATGTGGGTCTGTATTAAATATTATGCCTATTTTTTTTTTCCGTTTTGAAAGCATTTTTTTTAAATCAAACTTACATAGTTCTTCCCATACACAATCACCATACATTAGTTGTTTATCAAAATCAATTGGACTTGGTCCAATAAATACATAATCATTAAACGAATTTTCAAAATGCTTCATTACATTAATAATATCGGTGCTTGTAAGCCATTCGGTTGGATTATTTCTCCAGGTTTTCGGAGCGTCTGGTGCAAAAGTATATTTTGTAATATCATAACTCAAATTTCCTGCTACAAACAATTGTCTCATCCAACATTTCTCAGTATCGCATACACCTGAAAATCTCTTGCGGAGTGATTCCCATATTTTAGTTGGGTCTGTGTATATTATTTTATCATCTGCGTGTCGTGCATTCCATAAATGTTTAAATTTTTCTAGATGTTCACTAGTATAACACGTATAATCTTTTTTTTTTCCTGGATTAGCAGGACTGCAAGTTGCTTTAATGGTACGTTTTGAATTGTTATTCCGTTTTCTTTTTTTTATCGTTGACATAATATATGTATTATATCTATTATTTTACAAAGTTAAAAACAATACTATGTAAAATAAATAATGAGCGATTTTAAAACAAACAAAAATAAAGCATTATTATGGAACTTAATGATGGAAACGAATGTTTTTGCTGGTGTTCCTGAAGAAAATTACGAAAAAGTTAAATATTTATTTGAAACAGAAATAGATACTGTATCTAAAAATACTAAACTAAATGACTTAACTGAAATGAACAAATCTGTACTTCTAGAAGTAACCAAAAAGTTAAATCCTTTACGTATCAAAGAAAAATCTATATCTGAAACTGCAGTTATTACAAACGCAGATATAAAAGAAAAAAGATATAATGAATTCGTTGAAACGTTAACTGACAAACAAAAAGATTTCTCAGATTTGATTACAATACATAAACCAAATGAGATTGATTTTGCAGATAGTCAGGACACACCTTTTGAAGGAAATATTGATGATGTGTTAGAAAAAATGATGAAGCAACGTGAAAGTGATATTAAAGGCGTGATGTCTAAACATACTCCAGAAGTTGCAAATAAATGGATAAATAATGAAATAAAACCACCGTCATTAATTATAAAAGAAACCGTTGATACGCCTGAAAAAGAAACCCAACCGTCATTAATTATAAAAGAGACTGTTGATACATCTGAAAAAGAAAAACATACGGTTAGGTTTGTAGATACTAATTACACATATAATAATAATGAAACAGATTTACTAGAGTTTTTAAGCAAATCTACGGTTAATCCTATCAATTTATTACGCGATATGAAACAAATGCATATGGATTGTTTGGAAAAAATAGAATTGTGTATAAAACAACTTGAAACAGATAATTGAGATTACTTATAATCTCTGGAATTCGAATCCTTTGTCTGTTTTTATTAATTTTCCAATCTGTATAGGTCTTCCAATCATATAACTGTCCCAGTCATATATATCACCTGTTCTTTTCACTATTGCGTATTTAATACCTTGTATTTTAACTTCTTCTGCATCTAATTCAACCATTTTCTTATTTTGCTCTGCAACACTATCAAACTCTTCATTCGTATACGAACCAGAATATGCAAATTCATCTGGAGTTACCGTTCCAAATGAAAAACATTTTAATTTCTCTGAGCTCTGTGCCGAATGCAAAGAGCAATCTATAGCAGCCTCTTTAACAGATTCAAGTATTTTATCTGTAACTTCTTCCTTAAGAGTTGCAATCTCCCATAAAGCTTGGTCGCTTGTAAATGGTGTAGTTCCATCCCGTTTACTAGTATCTTTTAACCGTAATTCTATAGTGGCATCACTCGCCAATTGTTTCTCTGAAAATTGCATTAGATATAAAAAGACATCTACCGTTCTAAGTTCTTCTGGAAGATCTTGATGACTACATATGCGTCTAGCACGTCCTACTACTTGTTGGATTCTCACAGGATGCCAATACGGTTCCATTATATGGACGTACCTTGTATTTTTAAGAGAAATACCTTCAGCTCCAGAAGCAGTAATCATAAATATCTTAATCACTTCTCCGAATAAATTATTGCTAGATATTGATAATATGTCGATCTCTAACGTTTGAGGAATGTATTTCCAATCACCGTTAAAAACATTTCTAACTATTTCTTTTTGTTCTGCGCTCTCCGTCCCAGTATAGAGCGCAAACATCGGTTTCCCTCTATCTGACATAGGCACATCTAATTTCCAACCAGCAGGAGTATTTACAATTTTAAATTCAGTATAGCCATTCGCTTCTAATACAATTTTAAAAATACCTATTCCTTCTAATGTTCTAAATTGACTATATACAAGATGCAGACCTTTGTGATTAGGATTATCGATATTATCTAATATTGCTTGGAATTTTGGACTATATGTACCTAATGCATCCCCTGTTAAAAACTCTTCTTTATTTTCAGATAATAAATTAAGAGCGGATTTGATTCTTTCATCATAATCTTTGTCGATAATATCATTATCTTGGTCTTCTAATTCATCCGCTTCATATTTTCTGTCTACATTTTCTAATTTAGAACCGGTATCTAATATATCTTCATCTACTACAACATCCATTTCACTTCCTAGTTTTTCAGGCATCGGTCTTGTGATGCTAGGTTTTGGAAATACAAAGTTGCAAAATGCACGCGAAAATATGCGATAAGTGGATACAGTATCTTCATAAACATCCGCATTTCCACCTTTCTTTTTTTTTCGTGCATTATTGGTTTCTATTTTTCGCTCCTGCACACGTGTTTCTTCGTATACCCCAAATTGAAAATCACTCATATCTATATCTACAATATAAAAATTGGAACTTTTTGTATACCTAGGCATAAGTCCTTCTTGTGCACTACGAAAGTAAGAGGTCAATCCTAAAACACGACGTTTGAACATATTCATATTTTGAACATCGTTGTCTGAATTTATAAAATATCCTTTGAAATCATCTAGCTTATCTGGGAGAGCTTTATATAATTCTACATTTGTATTGATAATTTTAATTTTATTAGATGCAAGCAATCGCGTTAAATGACCGATAAATGCTGAATCATTCATTTCACCTCTCTCGCCTAATCTTACTCCTTCGTACTTTCCTTTGGTAGTTTTGTTTACAAAACCGTATGGATTTCTAGTTATAGATAATGTAGTAGTACTCGAGTTATAATCTATATAATCTGTAACATTACCTCCTAACACGGTACTCTTAAAAAGCTCTTCAAATGTCTTTTTATTGACTTTCCTTTCTGAATTTATAGTCAATTTAAAATTCCATGTTTTAATATAACCACGAATAATGTTGTACAAAATAGCTATTTCATTTGGATAATTTATAATTGGAGTACCAGACAATAAAATAATTTTTGCATTATCAGCAGCCATTAATAATTCATATAATTCCATAGTTACGCTATCCTCGCTTCTTTTGCCTTGTTTATTTACTATTCTACTAACTAAATTATGTGCTTCATCAATAATAACAACAGAATTATCAAACGGATTTATCTTACCGGTTTCACCTTTTGTTAAATTACGCATATGTGATCTTCTTAATCCATTATATGAAATAAATTGATATTTATAGCGTATCATTTCATCTAGTTGTTTGTCTAATATGTCTTTGTCGGTACTCTTTAACGTTGAGTAATTTGATTTCTTCTTCACATTTATTAACCAAGCTCCACCTTGTTTATTTATATAATCTAAACTTAAATTCAGCGCGGTAGAGAGAGATTGTATATTTTCTTTTGTCGCTCGCACAAACTCCCAGTATTGATTTTTTTTATACATAATATCACCGCATTTTTTTAATTCTTCGTAATAATTTCTTCGTAGAGAAGCAGGCGTCATGACAATTATTTTTTTATCATCTTTCATACCTTCTGCGATAGCGATCGAAGAGCACGTTTTACCCGATCCTAGACCGTGGTATAATAATATCCCTCTGTAAGGAGTATAGATGTTTATATAATCTTTTACAATTTTTTGATGTGCCATCAATGAGAAATCATCACCAGCTCTATTTTCACAACTCATTGTTTCTGCAGCTTCTTTTACCTCTTGTTTATACGGAGCAAACAAAGAATTAATAAAATTATTAAAAATCTCTCGATTATCCATATAATAACTAGATGCTTTAATTAACACTTTTTGTGATTTAGGTGGTATTCGGTCTGCAATATTAGTATCATATAGTATTTGTGATTCTGGAATAAGTTTGGTATCCCCTATAGGTGATGCACGTTTTTCACGTTCACTTACGCGCGAAGATTCTTCTATTAATTTTAATTTTTTTTTAAGTTTTTTAGGTTTTACTTGTGTAGGTAATGGTTCATTCTGACTGTTAATATTTGTATCTAATATTGGGATACTTTGTTGCGGAGGAGTTTTTTGTTTAACATCTACTAGTTTGTCTAATTTTTGTAAAAAATCGTCGCGATTAAATGCCCGCTCATTTCGAACGTCTTTAATTTTTGGTGCAATTTCTACATTTTTTTTTTGTTCGGGAGGCTTAATTTTTACAGAAATCATATCGTTTAATTTTGGGGGATTTTTTACTTGTAATTTAGCTAAAAGTTCTGCAGACATATATACTAATAACATATTAAACTTATGTTTTTACGACATAACAATATCGTATACTAAATTATATTGTGTAACTTTTCACCCTAACAACTATTGTTATTTTCCATCTATTAACATAATTGCTTCTTCGCACGCAGATTGTTCCGCTTTTTTCTTAACACGATGCGTTCCTGTACCAAGACAAACGAAAACTGGTTTGTTTCGTGATAATTGTTCTTGAATTCTTTCAAAAGAACCATACGTTTTAAACATTTCTGCATTTTGTGGATGAGTTGTGTGTATAGACATTCCAATACAAATATATACACCCACGGTGTATCCATTCTCAAGATCACGGGAAATTTCAAGATATGCTGGTGTTGTTTTGAATTCTTTCTGCACTTTTACTTGAAGTATATTTTTGTAATTGTCATCTACTTTAATAAGGTGTTGCCAATCGACATATTTTTCAAATACCGATTCCACAAATATTTGAGCCATTTGAAATCCAGGACCGCAAACAAACACATTTTTAAACCATCCTTGGTTATCTTCAACTTGAATTTTATTGAAATCTAAAAATAACGCCCCAATAAATGCTTCAAAAAGACAACCTAATTTTTTTAAGTTTGTGCGCGTAAATTTATCTTCTGTATTTTTGGATAAAATAAACCATTTGTTTAATTTCATTTGATACGCCAATTTGCCGATATGTTCGTTTTTTACTAGGGCAATTTTTTTCTCAGTCATAAATCCCTCATCTTCTTTTGGAAAACGGCGGTATAGATAATATTTTGTAATTAGCTCAAGCACACCGTCTCCTACAAATTCCAGGCGCTCATTTGATTTTGTTTTAAGCGGAATACAACCTTCTGGTTGGTCTACAATAGTAATATTGGATGCTTCGTTTTCCAGAGCAGGTCTTTTGGTATACGACCTGTGAATAAATGCACGTTTATATAATTCCAAATTATGTACCTTTGCAGTAATACCATATTCATTAAGAATAGATTGAACTTCGTTCAATGTAATCTCTTTATTGTTTGGGTTGAACGGGTTAAATATTAATCCGTTTTCAGTTTCGTAAATATCTTCTTCAGGTGCGCGAAGTTGTTCTTGGGTATCCATAATAAATTATATATAGAATATAGTTTAAGTTGTATTTTAATAGTATATTATACTCCCAATATTATATACTATTACATTTTTCAAATCGTATTTTTCTGTGAAAGTAATAACTTCAAATCTATTTTTAAATAGTTCTTTTTCTTTTTGTAATTCATGAAAATTATATCCAGAGTTTTCAACTACCACAATATTAAGGTTAGTTTTATATAAATATTTTTTTATACTTTTTAAGTATAAATCAATACGTTCTTGTGTATTTTTCTGATACATAACATTTATTTTGCTATACACATTTACAGTTGCAGTTAATAGTATCGTCAAATAGCCATTCGTATTTCTAGGATTTGAACCACCGGATGACAAATAATGCATAGAATCAATAGTATTATACAACGGTTTTTTAAAATGTAACGGTATTACCACATTATTTCTCATATTGTATTTTAATAAGATTTATTTTTCATAGTTTCATCTATAATTTCAGGATAATCACAAGCTAACAATTGATGTAAAGTAAAATTATGGTACATTTTATTATATTTTATTTTTGATAAACATTGCTCTTTTGATATTATTATATTACTATTATTTTTTTGTAGTAATATATTCATCCGTATCACAAATTATTAACCACTTAATCTTATTTTTAATTACATCATAATATTTAGCTATTCAGCGATCTGGATTAATTGCTGTAGGAGAACAATAATTATATTATAAGTAAGTTTAAAACGTAAATAAATAGTCATATAATATATTTATGTTTATAAATACAGAGGACACACAAAATAGTACAGAAATATGTGCCAAACACGATATAACATTATATATGACAAAAACCGAAATAGATACCAGATTCAGATTAACATTTAAGATAAATAATCAACAATACGATTTAAAAAATGCGGTGGGATTTAAATTATTTACATTAATCGGTGAATTAAATAAGGATGTTATTGAAAAAATATATACAGAACCATACAATAATGATACAAAAACTATGAATGTAGGTATATTACTGAAATCATTTGGTAAAGAATTAGGTTTATCGCAGAAATATATGTGTGTAAAAACAGATATGATACATACTTCTAAAGAAACCGTCCGGTTTATTAGCGAACAAATCGATAAACCGATTGATATTGTAGTTCCAGAAATGTCTGAACCTGTTTTGAAAGCAAGTACCATACTAGATATTACATTGCATAGTCCACATGAAGCTTTAGTAACCTACGATTTTGCATTTGTTATTGAAGAAGATTTACCGTTATATATGGAAAAATATCCTGGTCTATTAATGAAAAAAATATTTGTAAGATTAAAGACCTTTTTAGAAAATATAAATGAAAACAGCTTATAAAATAAGTGTATATCAAATGCAAATGCAAATGCAAATGCATATGTATTTACTTATTTTACAAACGTTATTTTATACATTATGGCAGTATATTAGTTACCTACTTGGTAGACCAAGGCTAGATTGCGTTAAAAATATAGCCTTTTTTATATCACAAAAAAACATATTATATTCTAAAATATTGCAAACACTTGCTACAAGTGCTAATTTTCTTACGATAGATGAATTAGATTATCTATCACATTTTAACGATAGTGCGCCATATTCACCAGAAGAGATATATTCAATCGAAGAAATTTTAGATAATATTAATCTAAACGCAAAAAGTTTGCACGAAAATGAATTAACATTACATAGTTACTTGCCAGAGAACTCAGGGATTATCGCATTAGTATATTATGGTACATTAGATGATAAAGAAATTGTTTTAAAAGTGAAAAGGCGCAATATTGAAGAAAAACTAAAAGATGGAATCAATCATTTTGAGAGAATATTGTATTATTGTAAATATCTACCTTATATAAACAAATTAAATATAGATGTTATTTTTCAAGAAAACAAAGAAGATCTACTTCGCCAAGTAGATTTCGAGAATGAAGTAAATGTGATGAGAACATTCAAACATAAATACCGTAACACCTCTTATATTTCTATCCCATTAGCGTATCCTGAATATACTTCTATGAATAAAGATATTATTGTTATGGAAAAATTGTCCGGACATAAATTACACGACAAAGATTTCCGTTATAACGAAGAACTAAAATCAAAATTTGGATTATTACTCGCAAAATATAGTGTGAAGACAATGTTATACGATAGATTGTATCATGGAGACCTTCACGCAGGAAATATATTTTTCAACGACGACGACCCAGAAAATCTCAAACTGTGTATAATTGATTTTGGTATTGTGGGTGAAATATCCAAAGCATATCAAAAACATTTTTATTCATTTTTTACGAATGTTGTTATGGAAGAACAAATGATGGAAGCTGCTAAAGTGTGTTTAGAACATTTTACCACACCAAAAGAGATTGTATTAAATATGAATCCTGCAGACAAAGAACGTTTATTAGATGAAATGTTAAATATTATTACAATAATATTCGATTCAGAATGTCAATTTGATACAAAAATAATTTGTATGATTAATAAAATATTATACAATTACGGTATTACGTTGAATAGGAATTTCTGTAGAATTCAATTATCATTAGCTGTGTCGTGTTGTGTTTGTAACGAGTTATGCAAAAGTGGTTACAAGTATATTGATTATCTCAAACTAGCCACGAAAGAAATAATGGACAGTTCTTATAGTTTTTTTGAAATCGAGTAATTATAATTGAAAATTGAATGATTTAAATCATAATATGTATTTGTTACATATTATGACAAACTTTATTCTTATCGATGGAAGTTACTTTTGTTTCTTTAGATATTATGCTATGTTGCAGTGGTGGAAATTATCTAAACCTGATAATCCACTAGACATTCCATACGATAATGTGGAATTTGTAAACAAATTTACCTCTTCCTTTATTGATAAAGTACAAGATATACAAACCAAATTAATTATAGACAATCCCATTATAATCGTTGGCAAAGATTGTCCTAGAAAAGACATTTGGCGACACCAACATTTACCAACCTACAAAGGAACACGGGATAAAGATAATAATTTTAACGGAGGTCCATTTTTCAAAATGGCTTATGATAGTTTATGGAGTCAAGCAGGTATTCATACTATACTTCAATATCCTTCTTTAGAAGCCGATGATTGTATTGCACTTACAGTAGAACGTATAGTAGAAAGCGTGGATGATCCACATATTTGGATTATTGCAAGCGATATGGATTACTTACAATTGGTATCTCCTATTGTTTCTGTTTATAATCTCAAATACCAAAATATAGCGTTGAGTAAAAATGCAACTGGAAATCCCTTATGTGATATATTCTGTAAAATTGTATGTGGTGATAAAAGTGATAATATTCCTGGTATTTTCAAGAAATGTGGCATTAAAACCGCCATAAAATTGTTTAATAATAAAGATGATTTCTCCAAAAAACTCATAGAAGAAAATTCTCAGGAACATTATAAAAGAAATACTATTCTGATTGATTTTAAGATGATACCTGAGGAACTTAGAAAATCTTTTAGAAAAGACGTTCTTGGTTGCGTCTAGTACGTTTACGATTTTTATAGCCACCCCTTGCATTTTGTGGTTGTGGTTGTGGTTGTGGTTGTGGTTGTGGCTGTGGTTGTGGTGGATAATAACCAGGTTGCTGTGGATAATAACCAGGTTGCTGTGGATAATAACCAGGTTGTGGTGGATAATAACCAGGTTGTGGTGGATAATAACCAGGTTGCGGTGTAGATTGTGGTTGAGCGTTTTGTATTTGTGTAGATTGTTGTTGTGGAAGTGTTTGTCTCTGTATAGATTGTTGTGGATAACTTAAATAGTAAGGGGGTGGACGTTGCATATATTGTGGTGGAGCATATGAAGACGCAATTTGATTTCTACCGGTGGTGGAACCTTTGTCACTACTATACATAACAGGTGCAGATTGCGGTTTTGTAGATGTTTCTCTATATCCGAAAAATGGAATACCGTATAGTGTTTCGTAAATGTTGTTTATATTATCACGTTGTTCGTCACAAGATATTTTTTGTCGATTGGTCATATTATCACGATCCTTTCTTATTAATTTTACATCAACAGTCATAGAAAATTGTAATTTTGAACGGTCTGTTGGTATACTTGTATTAGAAATACTACTTTTAATTATATTATATACTCGATCTTCTATCATTATCTGTGAATTATTTTTTAACCATAAATTACGCATAAATTCAAAATTTTTTTCTATTATTCCAGATGAAGCAGCTTTTTCCAAGCTAATTTTTTTATACCCTTTTGCTCTGTCGGTATAGTATTTTACTAATTTTCCGAACATACCTGCATTCGTTAATATTTCTTTTACATAACTTGAATCGGTTACCGCTTTGGTTATTTTATCGTCTATTAAAATAAACGTTGGTGGAAAAAATATAACGTTTGATTTCAAACTCACATCACTCATTGAAGGTTTAAATGTCACTTTGTTTTTTACTAAGTCACCTATAGTATTAATAACAATATTTATAGTACTCATGTATTATAAATAAACAATAAAATAATTATTACGATGTTTTTGAAAGATAAGAAGAAAATTGTGCTTGCTGTGTTTTTTTTCTGTTTTCATTTGCTTTTTTTAACACTTTGACCGCCCATTCTTCTTCATCTTTACTGATTACGTTGTCACCGTTACGGTCTATTTCTAACATTAATTTATTAAGATATCCTGATGCTATACAAAACTTGCTTTTTTCATTAAATAGATGATTAGATAGAATCATAAAAGACGCAGTCATAATAATAGATATTACTAAGTCTTTAGTAGCAACAAACATCATAGAAAATATCAAAAGCTCTCTAGTTATTGTCGATTTTAGGGCTTGTTCTTGTGTTTTGCTAAACCCTATCTGTACGTATTTTGACCCTATATTTAAAATAATCATAGCAAGTCCTGCTACTAATCGACTTTGATTAATATTTTGTAGATTTTTTTTTGTAGTATCTAAAATACCCATTAACATATAATAATATTATAAACCATCTATTTTGGGCTTTGGTTTGATATTTGTGTATATCAAATTTTTCCCTTTTTCGTATGCTCTCCTAGCATTCCGTTTATGTTTGTTAATTATACTTTGAAATGGTTCAGGATCACGTTTCAGTACTATACAGTAAAGAGTTAGAAAACAAGCAGCAGCAACCATAAAATATTCTACATCAATCATATATAGTTTTGACATATTAATTAAAATAACATATTATCGTATAATAAATAGAAAAAGGACGGGCAATACATTCTTTAGTAATTGGTGTGTTGCTTAATTTATTTTTGTCTTTTATATTGGGACAGCCTAAATATGTTTCAGAAAATAGAAGTATTTTGTTTGCAGCTGTTATACTTGCTTATATGATTGTATTTGGTCGTGATTTACCAACAACCATAAATAAAAATTTATTTGTGTGATGTATTTATCACATTTAAGTGGTAGATTAAAATACAAAATATAATATATAGGTTCTCTATAGATATGGCTTCTTTAGCTTTTTATGCGGCTCCTATAGGTCAAGAAACAACTATACAGGAACCCATCGATAATAAACGGACCTCTAGAAATCATAATAAAACAATTAAACGATACTCCGATACATCTACAAATAAAGTAGAAAATATGAAAAAACAACTTTTTCAAGGTATGGACTCATCCGAAAGTCAACTTAGTGATTTTAATCCACCAAATATGCCTCAAAGTGCCGGAGTCCAAAGAACACAATTACAAGAGGAAGACACCGTAGTGCAACCGTCTCCTTTACAAAGTCAAGACACTCCTGTAAATGTAGAAAATTTCAATACATTACCTGATACATCTTCTGATGATTACTATAAACAATATATTCCTTATTATGATAAACCATCTAATCTAGGTAATAACACCGAGCTAGTTAATAAATTAGATTATATGATATATTTACTGGAACAACAAAAAGAGCAAAAAACGGATAGCGCTACTGAAGAAATTATTCTTTATTCCTTTTTAGGCATTTTCATTATATTTGTACTAGATAGTTTTGCTCGGGCAGGTAAATATACACGCTAATATATGAAAAAACAATTTTCAGGTTTTACACTGTAACGAGCATAATTATATAAAAAAAAAGCGGTAGGACAATTTGATTTTATTTCTATGTCGTTTTTTGCCAAAACTTCCACTAATGTATGTGTATCGCCGGTTGTTTCTAATAATATTCTCCCAATATTATATTTCAATTCAATCCTTTTACATACAGTTTTGAATCCTTCTAAAAATACCTCTTCATAAGGTGACATATTAATAGTTCCAATTACCTCCATACACTTTATGTCACCTTCTACACTACAGTGTGTATTTCTAAGTACATAACAACATACAGGGTTAGTGTCATCTAATATTACATAAATTATAATTTTTGAAGTTAACACCAATTCTATTAATGTAAGCAATTCTATATTAATCGTACAATAAAATTTCGATAATGCATCTTTTATGATGTTTTTAAAATACATAAAATTTTTATTTTTAATTCTTTCGATTTTATATCTATGATCACGTTTCGTTTTAATATTACGTATATCAGATATATTGTAACCTGTAGTGGAATATGTTGTTAAAGGTACAATAGCAGTCATATCTCCTTCCCGTTTGAAAAGACATATTTTAACATTTGTATCGCTGTTTCTAATATTATAATGATGTGTTTGTATTAATTCTGGTGCGATCCCTTCTTTTCTTCTATCTTTTCTAACCGTAAGATTATCAATATAATTTACCATTAAAGGTGGTCTATTTTTGAATGTAATAAATAATGGCCTTGCTGTAATAACTCCTATAACATTATTTTCTGATAAATGGTAATCCTTATATACGCTAATGAAAGAATTACCGTATGTAGACGACAAATAATCAAATATATCTTCTTCTGTTGGAGAATAATTCACTAGCGTAGACCGTAAATAATTATCAAATATAAACGAGGCACATTGTTTTCGTAGACTTGGTGATATGTCTTTGTTATTGACCGTGTATATGTTTTTAAAATTTACATATTTATTTACAAGTGGAAGATTTGGATTAATTATTTTATTACTACACATCCAATGATTTATATCATACAAATGGAATACTGGTTGTATCGCCCAAAATTGAAACTTAATACGGATATATAAATAGCCTATAATTATTACACAAAGTATACACGATAAAATTATTTTAAACATACACATTATGTATACGATAGCTATTTTGTTTTAACTTATTTTGGTTTCTGTAAAACATATATATATTGATTATAATAACCTACTTTTTTCATTTCATTTTGACTAATCATTATAAATCCTGCACCTTGTGCGAGTGATAATATTTGTTTTTGGGTTTCCATATACAATTTATGGGTGTGTTTTCTAACAGAACCATTTTTCTTATTTGTAAATGTTTCTGTAAATTCAGCCTTATCATTTTTTATATCAAAATTTGCCTTATAAAGATGATTCTTAAATACTGCTTGTGTGGTAGTTAACCTTTTTTTCGCGTATTTTTGAGGGTTTATAGAAGTCATTACATCTGCAACAGGTAATATAGGATCAAATTTATCTCTATCAACTAGATGAAGGATAAGATACCCACCTGGCTTAAGCCATTGCATACAATTTTGGAAAAATGGTCGTTTATTTCGAATCGTATATATAGTAAAGTACAAACACGTTATATGTGTAAATTCTTCGGGATGAAAGGTTATACTTTTCAACACGTTTCCTTGTGTAAAGGTACAATCAGGATATTTTTGCTTGGCTGCTTTCACCATAGACGACGAAACATCTAATCCTTGACATTTATAACCTCTCTTAGTCAATTCACCAACGTGATGTCCTGTACCAGAGCCTATATCTAATATAAGGCTTTTTTCACTAGGTTTAGTTTTGTTTTCTATTAAACCTATTTCAAAATCATTTTTGAATGTACTAAATAACAAATCATCGTAAATGCTAACATAAAAATCGTCGTATATATCAATATCTTTCTTGTTTATGAAAGACTCCGTTGGCTCTTCAAAAGTTTCAATATCTTTTTTTGTGAACGTTAATAATCTATGAAATAAAATTATGATTATACTGATATATAAAAATTTATCCATCAACGTTGATTTTTTCCATAACGATGATACCGGATGAAAAATACTTTTGACCATACTATATATGTATTGATATGATTTTTTTTGTGTTATCGTTGATATATGGATGACTATAGTATCAACGATGTAAGAACCGAAAAAGATTTGAAAGGTATAACCTTCTCACAATTTAAAAAAAATAAGGTTATTAATGAATTGTTAACTAGTCTAATAAACTCTAAAATAGAACCTGCATGTTATTGGTCTGGTGAGTTGATTTGTGCGGGACATTATATTGATCTTTGGGAATTGATATTTTTGTTTGTATCTAAATATATTCATTTAGGTAATCCAAAATTACCTATATACATATCTATCCGGATAAATGCTTTCAAGGATATTATACATATGGGTTATACAGGTAATGAATTAGAATTAAGAAATAACACAAAAATAAGACATTTATTTTCTGAAATTATTTCTTCCCTTTGTTTTTCAAGGAAAAAACATTCTTTTGAAACCGTTAAATTGAATAGTACAGATGAATTCTCTATGACCACAATGCAAACTAAACTTAAAGCACCTAACATATCTTTCGCTGAAATCGCATTTAGAACAGAAGACCCGAAAGAATTATATGTTGCTATAAATGAATTTTCATATCACATATCTAAACACTCCAAAAATAGTTATAGTGCGTGCTATTGGTTAGAGTGGCTTTTAGAATTCGAAATGACGTGTCGAAGACATAAACATCCGTGCATCGCTGAGCGTAGAACGACCTTTCCAGTTGAACAAAAATATCAAAACGATAGTATTTGGATAATATGGGAAATTATTCAAATAAATATATCTGAAATGCAATCAGATATACATTCAAAAATAGTAGATGCATTACTAGAGATGTTTTGTCTACGTTATACTAGCTCTATCAAAAAAAAAAGAAAATACATATTATATTATTGCATTAGCTTACTAACAGAAAAATATGACATCGATATTCCAATTTGGAATGACAGGAACCATATTCGTTCTATTGTAGATAAAATAGATATTGTATACAAAGAAATCAAAAAAAATGAACTTGTGCCAGCAACCGATTATTTATTTAAAGATGTCAAAAAAAGTAACTTGGAAAAAACTAGAGAGAGATTAGAAACTATGAATATGATTATGAATGGTTAACTTATTCTATAATAAAACAACATAGAATACCCTTTCATAAAATTCCATATATAAGATGACCCGTGTGGAGCCCAGTCATAATCTTTGTTTAACCATTTGGTCCAACTACGTCTCTGTAATTTTGAAAATACTGCACCATCAAATAAATATGGTTGTTTATTGCATTTAATTCCACAACAAAAATGGTGTTTCGTTTTGTCTCTGCATATAACGGAATCTATTTCGTATACCGCTCCGTTATATTTGACTTTTTCTGGTTTTTTATTAAAATCAGACGCAGATGCTCTATCAACTTCTTTGTAATCGATTAATGTGATTACCACTACATCAGGAGGCTCTCTAAGATGAGTATTATTAAAAAAATCTTTTACATCTATTTTTGTTGTATATCTCTCTATTTTAATGGATTTTTTTCCAGCATCTAAATACTCCATAATATCATGATAATACATATAAGGGTTTCCATATTCTTTTATGTTTTTAATACCAGACATATTCAACGTAACCGAATTATATATATTCATAATTATATTATTTGTATTTAGTGCCAGTTGATAATTTTCTTTTATATTGCCGTTATTATGACACGCCTCTATAGCAGCATTAAATAGAATAAATGCAAAAGACAAATTTGTGGGCTCTATCAATGTTCCATCTATCAGTTTACCTTCTATCATCAATTGTCGAAAAAATCTCATAAATTTTCGCCCTTTATCACTTACAAAAAAACACATAAACATCGTATTGAACCAACAATTAGAATGTCTTTGCATAGGGACAATAATATTATTCGGGTTTAGTTTTTTGTTTGATTTGAAATTTTTCATAAAAATCTCTCTTGCTTCATTTGATACCGCTGGAATACATATAGCCTCTCCATGTTTGTGTCTTCCAATTCTTATCTCGAATGTGTTAGACACTTGTGTTTTTTGTAACACACTTTCTGCACCACAACCAAATATATCCGTGTGACTATCTTCTCTAATGGAAGCAAGTCGCTTATTAATTGACGGAGAATATGAACCAATCGTTTGTATTTTATTCTCCAACATATGTGTTACTAAAACGGAATAACGCTTCATATTCGTAGGAGTTAATGTTTCCTCCACATTATTTGCTACTCGTTTTAATATACTATTATTACTTATCGTTTTTGATACGTTGCTTAGAAGGACATCATCTTCTTTAGGAAGGTTTCTTCCACTCTTCCTGCGTGTTTTTTTATTTTGGTTATGAGTAGTTCGTTTATGTGTATTCATAAATATACATTATGAATAGATAACTATTATATATTAATAGTATATGTCGGATGATACGATTGTTGTTACAAAACAACCTATTTTAAATAACACATCCAGTTTATCGGATATTGATGTAACTTCAAATACACGAACAGATCCTGTAGTAGTGAGTACATCATCAGAAACAGATACTAACCAGCGTAATACACTAATGGATACTACTTCTTTTGCTATTAAAGGTATGAATGCATGGACAATCGGAAGATATTTGTTAATTATTCTTATTTTGGCGTTTTTGGGCTTTAATGTGTTTACCACTCTAGGTAATATCACAGATAATACACACGGGATATTAGCACCATTACTTTCATCATTAGGCTTTGGAGTAGGAGAAACGATAAAACAAACAGTAAATACCTCTGCTAAAGGAACAAAAACAGGGGTGGATGTAGTGGCTGGAACAGTAGATAACGCAACAACATTGCTTGAAAAATCAGTAGGCGTGAAAGGAGTAAAATTTAATCGTCTAGATAAAAAATCTGTTTCTACGGAAAAAGCAATACAAGCGGCAACAAAAAATCAAAAATCACAAAAAATATACCTGAGGCGGACGACGCAACAAGCAGTACACAACAATTTAAAAAAGGAAAATCTGGTTATTGTTATATAGGTGAAGACCGTGGGTTTAGAAGTTGTATTAAAGTAGGAGAAGGTGATAACTGTATATCCGGTGATATTTTCCCATCCAAAGAATTGTGTATTAATCCAAATTTACGAGAATAATATAAATAATATAAATAATATATATAATATATATAATATAAATATGCCTAGTAACGTGCACACCACAGGAAGTCGTGTCGCCAAATTTTCACCTTCACCACAATCCGGACTATCGAGTGGAGGTGGGGTAAGACGGTTGATATTTACAAATAAAGCTAATTCTACTGTAGACAACAAGTATGTCGTTGGTTCTGGAGTATCTTCTTCAATGTTAGGTGCTGGTATTCGGGGAGCTCTTCTTCGACGAGCTAGCAATAATGCCGACGGAGAATGTAGTAAATGCTCTAAAAATTAATAATTAACAATATAAACCTTTTTCAATATCATATTGTAGTATGTTATTGAAAGTAGACTATAGAGAAACGGAATTGCTTAAATTGTTATCCGCGCTTGTGGTTAAGTACGAACGTTGTTCAATTGAATCCAGTAATTTACCTTTAGGAGATATTATTATTTGTGATGATGCTGGTGCGGAAGTTATTATTGTAGAGAGAAAAACACTAAATGACTTGGCAGCCAGTATAAAAGATGGGAGGTATACCGAACAAAGTTATCGATTAACAAACACCTCCATTCACAATCACAATATTTTTTATTTGATAGAAGGTAATATACACACCTATAAGAGCTATAGATATGTCACTAAGGAAACACTTCTCTCCGCGATGACTTCATTAACTTACACAAAGGGGTTTTCAGTATATAGAACATTAGACTCGGCTGAAAGTGCGCTCTGGATTTTACAGACTGCTGATAAACTTTCAAGGATTAAAGAACCATACTATTATGCAAATATATCCCCAAGCTCAACCGATACAATAGTCAGCTATAATAGTGTTTCCAAAAGAGTAAAAAAAAATAATATTACACCAGAGAATATTAATGCTATAATGTTAGCACAAATACCAAACGTTAGCACAATTTCAGCAGATGCAATTATGTTAGAATATAAAACGATTGACAATTTAATGGATGCATTAAAAAAAGATTCTAAGGTATTGTCTAAAATAACTACTGCGAACTCACGTAAATTATCTAAGTTGTGTATTAATAATATTTGTAGTTTTCTTCTTGTGTAATTTTACTTGTGTATTATATAATGATTAGTATGAACGAATGGTATAAATTTGTAGGTTTAGCTATTGTCTTGTATGTAATATTGTGTCTAATACTTAAATCGTATTCTTACCAAAAAAAAGTGGTAGAAAATATGACTTCTACAAGTACTTCCAAAGATAGTATAAGTGGAGTTGTAAGTAGTAATTCAGATGTCATCGGGGATGCACTCTTAATAAGTAAATATAGAAGTGATTATGAAGATACTATAATTAATTTAGAAAAAGCGGTCGGATTGGGTCTTTTATCAGAAGTCATTAATAATGCAGAAACTATATCCAAAGACCCTGTATCTACGGATTCTATAACTGCTATCAATAATATTAACAGTCTTAGAACTTTTAGAGAAAGTTTGAATACATCTATGATAATTTTGGATAAAAATTAATTACATAATTATATTATATAATTATATTATATAATGTCATCAAGAGCAACATTTAGTGCCGGTAATGCTGGAGCATCTACTTATATTAATCTTAACGGAAATGTAGGAGGTGGTGATAAAAAACAAGGTATTCGGTCTACCATAGGTAATCTATCTAATTTAAATTATTTAGGAACTTACGGTGACAAGAGGGGTGTTGTGTTTAATATTAATCAGCTAGGTGGTGTAGGAAAAGGAAAAAGTATGTTTGCATCTAACGCAGATGGTGTACATATGCCTGTCGCTTTAAGTAAAACAAACACGACCGGTGGACCAGGATTAGGAAGCGAATTACCAGAAGAGGAGCCAGGATTAGGAAGCGAATTACCAGAAGAGGAGGAAAATACGTCATCTGTAATGAATGGCACATTATTAATGACTATCGCAGGTTCAACTACAGGAGGTTACAACGCAAATGGTGGTTCACGAATGTTCCTTGTTGAAATGAACGACATCGAAAAACCTACAAACATTTTATCAAATATTGACCCAACCCAATCAACATACGTTCCACCAGTAAATATACCTTCCGTCCCATCGTCAATTGAATCAAAAACAACTGAATATTCATTAAATACATATTACCTAGATAATACCGCCCAAATACCAAACTACGATAAGGCTCCCGGTCCACCATCATACACCGGTGGCGGACTTACCTATACTAAAATAAATAAAATATATGATGATAACGCACCTTACAAGAAATCATATGCAGCATCTACACCAACTAACTTAAAATATGTAACAGTTGATCTTAGTAGTGACGTCACTATTAGCAATACAGTAAATATTAGTTTAACACGTCCTGGCGTGGTAACTACTATGTATGCAATTCCTGTTAATTGGAACACCGTAGTTTCAGGAGATAACAACAATACAGGGATACCAACGGGGTCTAGTTATGATTCCGCTAGTGACCCGGTGACATTCAACAATTTAATAAATGCGTTACAGGATGATACTACAGGCAACGTACCAGAATCTCTTATTGCTGAGTATGGGTTAGGATATAATGACGCACAAGGAATTGGATTAGGTTATTCTAGAGAAATTGACTTCTTTGAAATGACACCTTGTGGTTTTGCGACTACATTACACGGAGGAGTTGAAAAAGACGATAACTTAATAACAGACAAAAATGGTGTGTGGTGTAGTATTAATGGTGCTTATGGAACAACAGACTACACACAAGCAGATGATAGTGGATTTACTTCCTTTACACAATCATCTCAAGGACAATATGCTTATCCTGGAAACTTACAAGGAAGCAAGTACGTGCAATTATCACTATATATAAATGGGCTTCCAACACAAAATAGCACAGCGCTGAATAAATATGGACCAGGTGAAGATTTTTTCATAAATACATTATATAATATTACGATTACAAATGAATTTACTGGTTATCTCTCTCAGAATATGCCTGCAATTTGGAGCGAAATAACTGGTGAACCTGCAGATTCATATGATGAGACTGATGGATGGTTGCATATGAAAACTACCGTATTACAAACTCGTAACAATAATATATATACTATAGAAATGGCGGTGATGTCACAGGGATTTGGCGCAAATTCTGGTGTGGACAAAATGAATATAGTTTCGTCTCTTTGGTTGAAAGATGATAATTACTGGCTTGATGGTAAGGAATCTGATAGCACAATAGTTCGCGGTCCAGTTAGCTATGAAGGTTCACCTCAATCCGAATCGGACGTTGTTTCTATTATGAGTTCATCCGCATATAACAATTTGAATTCTGTATACACAACTAGTGATGGTTATAGTAGTTTATTCAGTGGAGATACAACTCCACTATTGAATTTAAATCCATCAATATCTTTATTAGGTGATATAGATATATCTACTTCTACAGAAGGTAAAACATACGGGTTTTCAATGGATGTTAAGTTTAGGTCAATCGATGATAATAACGGATTTCCTGGTACATATTGGGCCGGTCAATATGCGTTGTCTTATGGTGTACACTACGCAAATAATACAAAAATAAAATTGTTTGATACTACAGACTGACGTCTAATGCGAGAAGTATTTTAAAAAATGTTCCTCCAGTTATTAATTCAGATGGTAGTGTTAATAATAATATTGGTACTATAGATATAAATACTTTATATGATACCGCCATACGTGTGGAGATATGGGATAACACAGATAATAACAATAATGCATTATATACATATTCTCCTAACCCTGGTGGTTATTTGACTAGCAGTACTACATCTTTTCCAGATGCGCTTGATAACAACGATATATTTACAATACATTCAAATCAATTAACATATTCTGGATTAGGAAGTCTAACTAATGCTAACAGTATAAATGGTTATAGTTCAGATTTATTAAAATATATAATGCCTACGGATGGTATTAATTATATAGTTTTGAAGTAGCGCATAATATATAATTTAAGAACAGCCATAAGCATTTAAAGGTAGTATGAAAAGAATGATTATTAATATGTCTGCGTTTGAACAGTCAAAAAACATATTATCTATTCAAACCGTTCAAATTGCACCATTTCGAACTCTTATGACTGCATTAAAAGACATTTTATTGGAAACAAATATAACATTTACACCAGAAGGAATTAAAATTATTAATATGGATAAATCGCATACAATATTAGCACATCTAAACTTGGCAGCGAATCAATTTGAAAGTTTTGAATGTAAAATGGATAAAATCATAATAGGTGTAAATATGCTTCATTTATTCAAACTTATCAATACTATTGATAACGATGATACCTTAACTATTTATATTGAAAATTGTGATTATACGGATGGTGTCGTCCAGTATCTTGGGTTAAAATTTGAAAATGGTGATATTAAACAACAAAAATATCAAAAATTACGTCTTATAGAACCGGAACATGAAGAACTTGAAATACCAGATGTAACCTTTTCCTCTGTTCTTAATCTTCCAACCACAGATTTTCAAAAGATTATTCGAGACCTATCGTGTATTTCTGATAAGATCGAGATTCGATCTATTGTAGGGAAGGATGGTGCAGAATTAATATTTAAATGTCGTGGGGCATTTGCAGAAGCAGAAGTACGTCGTGCGGAATCGGATGGAAGTATGCAATTCGTACAAAAACAACATACAAACAAAATTATACAAGGAGAATTTTCATTAAAAAATCTAGGTTATTTTATTAAATGCACGAATTTGTGTAATCAAATTGAAATGTATTTGGACAATAATTTGCCTTTGGTGGTAAAATATAATGTTGCATCTTTAGGAGAGATAAAATTATGTTTGGCACCGTTACCCAGCAACTAATATAATATAATAAAATAAATAATATAATTGATAGAATATATTATTTAAAATTCAGGATTGTGTTTTTTAAAAAGACAACCATAGGATGTAATTGAAGGACATACCTGTTTAATGATATTAGGATTGTGATTCTTACAGTTTGCCATCCAAATTTTAATTACGCAAAAATTTTTCTTAGGTGATATAGTTATACCATTCACATCATTTTGTACCACTAAAGAAGTTCCCAACGTTTCACCTACAGCTGTATAGGTTAATATACGCCACGATTCAGGTACTATTTTATTTGATACTTTGTATGAAAAACTACCACCTTGACGATTTGAGTCATCTTCCCACATTGGTTTTATATTTTCACGCATCAAAAACAACATACAATTTTTTATCATTTTATGAGGAAGAGATTCTGTAAGTATAATTGCTTGTTCTATACTATCAAACATCATAATTTTTTGTAACTAGATGCACTCCAATCAGTATCGTGTGGAAGATGAGCATACAAACACCAACTGGAATTTAATTTATGGGTTTGTACGCTCATTGTATATACAGTTATCTAAAAACTTTTATATTATTTAAACTGTTATATAACCTACAGTGTTTGTTCTTTGCGAGGGCGAATAACAAAAAAATTATCTTCTGTAGTTTCTGTCAGGTTTTCGGTGATTATATTAAATCCTGTGGATGTAATTTCAATATATTGTTTTTGAGTAGGATTATTTACTAGTGTGAATTGGTTAATGTTAGAATCAATAATATGAATAGTGTAAGACATAGGGACTTTTAACTCAAAAAAATGCTTGATAAATCGTTCTGTATATAGCTTGTTTCTAACTATTTCAACACCAAGGTGTCTAGGTGTGACGTCTTTAGAAAACGAATTATCATATTCGTCTTTAGTTACCATGCATGCGCTAACGATAGTGGTATCAGATGGTTGGCACTTTATAGTTCCATTATTATAAAAGGTCTCTAACAATTCTTTTTGGGAATCAAAAATTCGACAACGACATTCGGTAGAATTTTTATATAAAACATAATTATATAATGAACCGTTAGGAATTGAGTTATCATGAAAGAATAGAGAGTCTTCTGTTGAATTTCTAACCAGATTAATCAAGGTATTTTGTCCTACTTTGATATTATCTTTATAATAAAAAATATCGTATTTATAATATTTTTCTATTTTTTTATATAAATATTTGTATGCGCTATTGATGTTTACTTCTAGCCTACAATATAACATCGCTGCGTTAATAACTGCACGCCTACATTTGGCTGGATAAAATTTAACACAACAATATCCTGCAGCAGTCAACCCGATGCACGCGTTGATGGGGCTAATATACATATTAAATAATGGATGAATTATGGTTTAAATCATTTAATATTAAAACTTACAAAGATTTAACTATAAAAAGGTTAGGTATGGTTTTTTTGTAGTTATTGTTTGTAATATTTTAAGATTATTCAACTCTTGTTCTATAGTTTCGGGATTGTTATTAATTATATCATAACAAATATGTACGTCTGCAACCGGGGGCTGTAAATAAAATATAATTTCAAGTAAATTCATAATAGTTTTACTTTTTACAATAATATAGCTTTTTTGTAGATATTGAATTGGCATATTTCTTATTTTTTTAATAAAAGCGGACATATAAAAACAATATTTCATAGATACATTTTCAAGAGGAACTGTATTAAAAATTAATACAAACGGCTTTTTATAACTATATAGGTTTATCCATTCATCTGTAAAAGAGTAAAAATCTCGATCATTTGTTAAATTTCTATTAAAATCAACGAAAATATATGGAAAGTTCTTTAAATTGTATGTTGCAAACATATTATAAGATTATAATATATTTATTTATGCTCTATGAAACATTATTATAATTATTTACTTCATCTGCAGTAGGGGGCATAGGATTTTTATTAGATGTTTTTTTAACTACTAGTGTTTTATTAGTATTTGATTGTGGATAGTCTACATTATAATCTAATCCGCCTGTAGCAGGAGAAAGTCCGAAAACAAATAAAAGCATCGTAGTTATAATTGTCATCATAATAAATGGAATAAATACAATAAACCACGATATAATTCCTAAACCTCGATTACATAATATGTTCAGAACAAGAGAAAAAATTATCATAACAATAAATTTTAAAAACGCGGTATTGTACATACCTTTGAATGTATCAATTATAATTTGTGTAATGGAAAACGCTATATACAATAATGCAGGAGGACATAATTTATCTAGCATATTATATTATAACATAGATAATATAACTTAATTATGCGAACAATTCTGGTTCGCCATTCACAAAATTGCCGATTTTTTTCCCTACACCGTCATCGTCTTCCAACACAAATATAGAACCGTTCTGGTCGTCGTCTGTTAGGTACTCTACAATATTTCCATCTTCATCTTCCATTTCAACCACAAACATTTCTTCTTCTTGTTCTTCTTCTTGAACTGCAATTGGTTCTGGTTCTTTGTATTTATCATTAATACCATTCCATTCATTTTCAATTTCAGTCATTTCCGTTTCATGTGCAGTCATTTTATTTTCAAGTTCAACCACTTTTTCCGTCTCTGCATCTGATTCTTCTTCTGGCTCTGATTCTGCATCTGGCTCTGATTCTGCATCTGGCTCTGATTCTGCCTCTTCTTCTTCTGAAGCGGGCTCGGGTTCCGAAACTAAAACTGTATCACAATCTGTCTGCGTTGACACCATGACCTTACTCGACGTGGATGAATCCGATACATTAAATACTTTATAAAAGAGTTCATCATAATCTTGTTTGAGCATAATAAGCGTTGTATTGGTGGTTGTTACCGACTCGATGTAAGTACTAAATCTTTCACGCCATTCCAGGAAGCTAGAACGCAGGCTATCATTATGGTTCACACACTCGTGTGACTGGACGGATGTGTTTTTTTCTTTAATATGCATAGTAATATTGTCACTTTGTTTATATGATAAATTTTCTTCTAGAAGTCTCTTGTTTTCTGAAACTAATTGTTGGTATTCTGGTAGTTGTTTAAGCCAATCTTGAATTACCATATCTCTCTTCGTATTATTATTTATTTTACACACCAACGGTTGCAAAACACTGTTCATGCTTTTGATCATAGTTCCTGTAATATCGCCCACCAGTTGTTCAATAGTCAATTCTTCAGTATCCATGTGTTTGGTATAAGTGATATTATTAGTCATACTGTTATGTGTTTCAATTTTACGTTTAATATCATTTTAAAATACATTTAAGCATAATAATGTCAAAGTATGATGAAATAAAAGAAACGTTTATAAAGGAAGGTAAAGAGGATTACTTTAATGATGTAATTGAAGATGCTTGCAACCAAATACAGAGACAAACCGATTATTCAAAAGAAGTTGCGTTGGATAAACTAATGAAACACGAACTAAATACTGTGAATGTAATAAAAGAGTGGTTAGGAATTTCGTTAGTAAAAACAAACGAGTATTCATCGTATAGAAGTCCAAATCAAATGATATACGATGAATTTAGAAGTTTCCTAGATGATGCAGCATTAAACTATTACAAAAATAAGGATAGCTCATAATTAAATTATTTCATATTAAAATTATTGGATAAAATTTCTGTTTTAGATTGGTTATATTTTCCAGTTTTGAGTTTAAACTTGCCTGCGGTGTTTTTGTTGTTAATAACAAAATCATCATTATCAATATGTAATTCTGGAAGTGACCTGGTTAATGGTTTATCTACGATCAACAACAATCTCTCATTTTTAAGAAGTTGTCTGTATTCCTGAATGGATAAATTTCCATAAAATTTATCTAGAATATAGTGAGGGTCTGGAGCAGGTTTAATATTTTTATTGTATTCATATATTTTACAATAAATATGATTTAATAAAGAATAACGCTCAAATTTAGAAGTAGAGTCTATGTCTGACTGTTTAAATAAATAACCTGTAGCACATTCAGGACTACAAAAACAACCATACACCTGATACGTATCATTTATAGAATACTTTGGTATATATATTGGATGATTATTAAAATCACAAGTACACCAAAAACACGCAGACCGTTTGTCAGATATGTTATTGTTGTGTAAATCACGTGCTAGTTCATTTAGTTTTTGATTTATGCTACAATTGTCATCTTGACAGTTATCCATATCGAACGTATTGTTCGTTGATATATTATATCCAACCTCATTTTTAGCAAATTGATAAGATTCGACATTATTGTGTTTATGTTTTGTTTCGCTGAATACACTTTCTTTTAAATCATGTAATCCGCATTTCAAATGCAAAATAATATTTTGAGATACTTCTATTTTATTTTCTGGAACCTGATTTAATGATAGAATCTTTCCTCCTTTAGGTTTTCTTCCTCGTTTTTTTGGATTTTTTGGGGTTTCTGGTGTAGAACAAACATTAATATCATTCATTACAATATAAATGATATATAATTTAAATAGTTTTTTAAATGATTAACAGGAATCACAAGTATTTGTGAAACAAACTAAAGAAAAGGATGTATCAATCACAATGACATCCATACCGTGGGTTGAAAAATATAGACCTACTGATTTTTATGATATAGTACTCGATAATGACAATAAAGATATTTTAAAAAATATGATCGAAACAAACTCTTTTCCAAATATGCTTTTTTATGGTCCACCTGGAACAGGAAAGACAACAACGGTGACCAACTTAATACGCAAGTATCAAGAAACATATAATCAACAACACAAAGGTCTAATGATACATCTGAATGCGTCAGATGACCGTGGTATTGACATCATAAGAAATCAAATCGCGCAATTTGTAAATGCGCGACCATTATTTTCAACAGGACTTAAAATTATAGTATTGGATGAAGTAGATTATATGACAAAAAACGCACAGCAAGCACTAAAATATCTTATACAAGAATTTACTACAAATGTTAGATTTTGTTTAATATGTAATTATATTAGTAGAATAGATGAATCCCTGCAAAATGAGCTTATCCATATTCGGTTCAATTGTTTACCTACAGATAAAATAATAGCGTTTTTAGATAATATAAATGTAAAAGAAAATATTGGTGCTTCTAAAGAGGTATTACATTCTATACAACAATTATTTAAATCTGATATTAGGAGCATGATTAATTATATGCAATCCAATCAACACAATATAGATACACAAAAAGTAATAGATAACACGGTTTGGGAAAGTTTATTTGATAGTCTAACTATATCAAAACAACACGCTGATAATACTATGGATAGGATAGAATATGAATACCTAATAGATGAGAGAAATATAATAAAAGAATTTATACAATACATTATATTTACAAAAAAAAACTTAATAACACATAAATTTTTGACTATTTGTGAAAATATATATCATATTCCTGACAAAAATGTTAAATATATACGAAATTACTTTATTAATAATGTAATAGATTGTTTATGAGATAAATTGATTTAGATATATCTATATAATAATATGGTAACCTCAAAACGATCATGAATGTAGATATGGAAGATGCGTGGGATAGTTTTTGCAATGATGATACAAAAGAACCGTGCACGTATAAGGAGTCTGAAACAAGTTCAACATCAAATCCAAAATGTTCCAATCTTTACATTTCCACTAAAACAAAAATATCATATTTAAATACCCCCATATTGCTAACAGATACTTTTTGGAAACTGAAAATGGTTCCATATCACGTTCCAATTACAGGTATAATAAAAAAACAGATGAAATTTATAAGCTTGTCAGAAAAAGAACTATCAGAAACGGTAAATAATTTAAACGACGAGGATTACAATGAGCAACATATTATTCAGAGAATTGTAAAAGAGGAAGGAAGGATACAATATCGTGATGTTAGAAAAATAAGCGTTGGATTATGCAAAAAAGATATTACTTCATATAGAAGTAAGAAAAAAGGAGCGTTTTATAACTGTTTTGCATTAATTATTAGGATACATCATGACGGAACATATAAAGAAATTCACGTAAAAGTATTTAATACAGGCAAATTAGAAATTCCTGGCATTCAAACAGATGATATACTTGATAAAACATTAACAATCCTTTGTGAATCACTTAACAACGCGATACAAAATACAGATATCCCGATTACATGGGATACTAGTAAAAATGAAACTGTTCTTATAAATTCAAACTTTTCGTGCGGGTATTTTATAAATCGTGACAAATTATACCAGCGTTTAAAATATCATTATCGGATAAATTGTGAGTATGACCCGTGTTCTTATCCCGGTATTCAGTGTGATTTTTATTATACACTTGATAACATTGACCAACACGGTCAACAACCAATACAAGAGAATACGCTTATACCATATACCAAAATGTCTTTTATGATTTTTAGAACAGGTAGCATATTGATAGTAGGAAAATGCAACGAAAATATGTTAACGAAGATTTACACTTATTTAAAACATCTATTAGAAAATGAATATCATATGGTAGGTGGAAAATTAGTAGAATGCAAATCTATATCAGACAACAAGAATTCTCGAAAACTTCGAAAAAAAACAATTACTATTCAAACCAATACTTCTATTCTTTAAATATTTATATTAAAACGTTATAAGTATTTAAAGATTTATAATTGCATAGTATATAGACAATATGCCTGAATCAGAACAACAATATCCTATGCCTGGAAATCAATGTCTTCAACATTGTTGCAAACTTGCGTGCGTTCACGATCACCCAATTTTGCTCGATTATTGGACGGCATCACAGGACAAAAAAGTTGTGATTGGGGTTAGAGATAGTGGTGAAAAATTGCTTGTCAAGAGCGAGGACGAATATACTTCTCCTATCGGAAAAATTTACCGCGTAGATAATGAATACATTATCATTACTGAAAATTCTATTTACATTACATCGGATAAAATTCTTACCAAGAGAATTTCCTAAATTATTATATAATAACTTATTATATAATAACGTGTAAAATATATTATTTTTTTCGTGTCTTGTCTTTACTATGTTTTTTATCTCTCGATATATGTTTTCCTTTCTTATGCTTACAAGAAAATAAAGTCCATTCTTCCGTAGGTCTATCTCTTAGGTATGGTAGATGATCCACCCATTGAATGTGTTTATCACAAAATTCTTTTGCTATAAACGGTATTCCACACGATGACCCCCATCTAGCGTGTAACCCCATAATTTTCGCGTGTTCTGTATCACATACTATTCCATCAACCGCGCCTCTAGGTTGATACGCCACCGGGCGATCTTCTTGCGACATAAATTCACGTTGGTCTAAATCATAGTGACTGCAACACGTTCTAGAACACGGATTAATCTTATTTAGATATACATCATAATGGTCTGCTAGTATGCTTTTTCCTATACTGATATCTAATTCTCCTTTGTGTTTCTTCATAAACTGTTCTAATCTTACGCGCCGTGCTCCTTGATGTCTTCTAATATCATAGAATCCTGTATTTACACATTCTAAGTTTCGTATACGAGGGTCGTATGGCGCGTTAAATCCTATAAAATATCCGTTTTTCTTTTTTTCAACATTTACATAGGATAATCCTAGTTCTATGCGCATAATTTCGTTTTTTTTAGTATCACCTATAAGCCACGAATTTGCATAGTCTCCACTATTGCCATCTGTTAATGTATCTACAAAGTCTTCTAGTTTTGTTGAATATTGTACGGCCTTACGTATTCTACAAAATATAGGGTCATTTAAAACATATTTATTAAAACCACCTATTGTTGTTTCAGTCACTATAAATCCATTAGAGGTAACATAATAATCCGTTCCGCTGGATACTAACCCTGGAGCGGTCTGCATAATAAATGAATTTCCATTATTTGGTTGAATACACAACAAAACATTACAAAATTGCGAATCTACATAATTGTCAAATGAATTGTGAGCACATACAATTTTACCATCTTTGGTCCAATCGCCCACCGCCATAAAGGCAGTACATTTGTCTTTCGCGCCGCCTTTTTTTGGTAGACCCTTATGAAATACATCTTTATACTTATTGTTTAATATAGGATTTTGTTCTACTAATTCAGGGAGATAAGACAACATACTCTCTACAGAAACCCAACAATTCCAGAAAAAAATTTCTTCTAGACGTATATCTTTGAAACCACCTTTACTTGCACCTTCTTGTATTCCTTTCATTTCTTCGAATATATCTGGATACCGTTTTTGTACTATTGGTGAAAGCAAGTCATATATTATGTCTCTAAGTAATTCGAAGGAATAACCACATTCGTTCGGGGTTACAAATTTTAACATACGTACTACTTCTTTTAGTTCGTCTGTTAGTAAATATCCGTGCGTATATCCTATTTCATATGGGCTCCCTTTTGTATTTATTCTTATCCACCCATTTTCTGTAAATTTTACACCATTTTTAATTTGTTTATAGTTTTGCATTATATATTATACATATATTTTTATTCGGTTGCTTTCAAAGTGCTTTCAATTATTTTTATCTGTTCTGTTGTAAGTTTTTCTGGAAAAGTAATGTCAAATTTAATAATAAGATTACCTGTATGATGTCCACGATTAAACCCTAATCCTCTTATAACTTTACTAAAAGTAGGAGTAATAATAGTATTGTTTTCTATATTGTTAATGATGTATTTTTTCCCTGACATATGTGAAAGCTGAAAGGATACTCCACATAAAGCTTCTTTTAATGAAATATTTTTTGTATATATTATATCCAATCCTTCCCTTGTGAACGTTTCGTTACCTTTTATGTTTACTATTATTTTAACATCACTATATTTTTTATTCAAACAATTTCCTTTATTTTCATATGTTATCACTTCATTCGTATCGATACCTTTGAAAAAATCAACATATATCGTTTCGTTCTCGGTACGTTTTATATTTCCTTCTATAATCCACCTGTTAATTACCACAGGAAGCATGCATCCTAAATAAGATTGTTCTAATGTAATATATACTGTTTCAATAATAGGTGTAGCTATATCATCTGTTGAATGTGTATTATTTTGTTTAAAAAAGTTAATCATATCATTTATAGGTGGTGGATTTTCTGGTGAAGCACGCGTATGATGTTCTAGTATTTTAGTGTATGCATGATTTATATTTTGAAATTTTTTTTTTGAATCATCGCTGTTTCCATTTCTGTCTGGATGATTTTGTAATGATAATTTTCTATATGTTTTTTTAATTTCATCTAACGATACATTTGGACCTATTCCTAGTAAGTCATAGTATGTTTGCAAAGACATAGTATACTAAATCTAAAACAACATAAACTTATATCATTAATTACGAATATACAATATAATGGTTATGGATACATTTACGTATAAATATAGACCAACCCGATTATGTGATTTTAATATGAACGAAGATTTTTATAATGTTTTGATTTCTTTGATACATATTGGAAAACTTAACATACTTTTAACCGGCAATACTGGAACCGGAAAAACTGCTATATTAAATGCAATTATATCTGAATATTATGACTTATGTGATATATCGAAAAATGAAAATATACTATCCATTAATATTCTTAAAGAACAAGGAATTTCTTATTATCGTAACGATGTTCGTGTGTTTTGTCAGACTCCTTCAACCATTAAAGGTAAAAGAAAGGTTTTGTTATTAGATGATATTGATATTATCAACGAGCAAAGTCAACAAGTGTTCAGAAACTGTATGGATAAATATAGTCATAATGTTTGTTTTATAGCGTCTTGTACCAACGTACAAAAAGTACTCGATAGTTTGCAATCAAGAATGGATATTATACGTGTTGAACCACATACCACCGACGATTTGACTTCTATCGCAAAACGAATTATACTAGCTGAAAATATTTCTATGGGTGATGATGTTTTACCTTTTATTGTAAAGGTATGTAACGGTTCGGTTAGAACATTAGTTAATTATCTGGAAAAATTTAATTTTCTATCTAAACACATCGACAAAGAACTTGCAAGCAGTTTGTGTACGAATATCTCGTATAACGAACTTGGACTATACACAACTGCGTGTATTCAAGGAGATTTACATAATGCTATACATATTGTTAATTTATTCATTGATAAAGGATACTCCGTTACAGATATTCTTGATTGTTTTTTTACATATATTAAATATACAGACCTATTGACCGAACAGCAAAAATATGATATTTTACCTTATATATGTAAATATATAACTGTTTTTCACAATATACATGAAGATGAGGTTGAACTTGTTTTTTTCACTAATAATTTGGTTTCGTTGCTTTCATTTAAAAATAACAAATAAAAACATATATTAAATATTTTTATCATATTAGTGCTATCGTGAACAATTTGTAAGAAGAAGTTTACCCATTACAGTATCGCTTTCCATTACTTGTTGCGCGTTTAATCTGACGAACCATAGATACGATGTACGATTTAATAATTGTGATTGAGGAAAATATACACCCACCGCACCTGGATAAAAATCAATATACGAATTACTAATTAAATTATCGATCACAATATCTTTGTCTGCATTATCTTTTGCACCAAGATTTTTTGCCGGAATAATATTTAATAAACCAGAATTATTTTTTTCATAGAACCATCTATCAGAATTGCCTTCGAAAGTACTCTCCGCGGTATAATCACTAGATATCACTTGTTGCAAATATTGTATATACTCATTCATAGTTTTGTTATTTTTGCGTGCCCCTATAAATTTACGGCTAACACAAACAGTATCATACGTACTAGTAATATTTTCATTTTGTAATTCGCCTATAATCACTTTACCTCCATAACTTTTTGAATAATACAAATCAGCCAAGTTTTTTAAACACAGAAAAGAAGGTGGTACAAACATTCCACCGTAAAACTGCAATAGATACGCTTGTGCCAAATCTCTCAATTTATCACGTATAGGTTCTGCAGCACGATTGATATCAATATTCCACCCAGGTATGATATTAACCATACTATCATCGTCTATTAAACATATGTTGAAATGTCCGCCACATTTATCTATGATAGATTTAATCGTTAGATATAAATACGGCTGATTTAAATCATTACTGTTTCTAGAATAGAAACTTTCCCACCATCTCGAGTTTTGCGAATATTCCATATATATCCACAGTATAGGTAATTTGCTCTTTGCTAAAGACGACTCATTCACAAGATACCGTTTAACTATATTATAGTTTCTATAATCGTCATCTTCCTCATCGTAGTTTTTATATTTTTGATAAACTAACAATACTGCAAACATCATTGCAGTACTGACTATATATTTAGAATAATCCATATATATAGTCATATACATTTTTTTACAACTGTATTTTTATTCTCTTAGTGTGCAATTCTCAGTAATTTGGATGTTATTTTTGTTCTTTGTTTTTGCATTTCTTCATCTTGTTTCGCCAAAGAATACGCTCTTTCCATATCATTCAATCGCTCTTTTGTTCTACAGTCTTCTAATGTTTCGTGATGATTTGCGATCGAAAGGGTTTCCAGAAGTTCGTTTTGTCGCGTTCTTTGTAAATGGTCTACTCCTGAATATTTTGGTCGTTTTTCATATTCTTCTTCTGTAACAGGTACTACTGTTTCTGTATATGCGTGTTTCAAGTCATCATATGGTAACGAAGAAAACATTCCAGCTTGATAGCTTGCATACTCATCGTCTATTAGAGAAGAACCTGCGGTTCCACCAATATCATTTATTCCGTTGAATATTATAATAGATGAGAGATTTTTCTTTTTATCTGCGATAAATCGATTCATTTCTTCTAGATTGGTTGCTTGTAAAATATCTTCTTGCTCTTTAAACCACTCCCCATACCCATCTCTTTTATTTTCTGTTAACGATAATTCATTAAATAATTCGTTAAATACTTCATTAAAATTATTCTTATTGGAAAGGTCCTTCCATAGTTCTTGGTGTTCTTGATGATCGTCAATATCTACACTTGAATAATTTCGTTTGATAGTTGCATCTTCATTATTCCTTTTATGAAATTCATATACTTTATATAATAATTTATACGCAGATGAAAAAAATAAAAAATATTCTTTACTTAAATTTGATTTATCTGGATGCATCATCAACACGTGTCGTTTGGCTTTTTTCATTCCTTCCTCATCTAATCCATTTTCTATTTTAAATAGTTGTAATATATCGCTTAAAGAATAATTCGCTATATTTAGGTCTACTTCAGACATCTAACAAACGGGTATATATGTAATGTATATATAATTATATAGTTAATTTTACGCTTGGTCTAATGCAATTGCTTTGGAAAAACATCGTGCAAAAAGAGATATAATTTCACCTTCGTCGAAACCAGATATACTATCCTCGGGAATGTACCACAAGTCTTCATCGCGGTTCGATTGAGGATACCATACTAGTATCGCGGGCACACCGTTCAACATTCGTTTTTTTTTCATAAACATATACAAATCTAAACTATCATCAATATCAACATCTATCATTACTACATTGTCCGGACGTTTATTCAAATATGCATCCCATAGAGGTGATACTTTTTTACAAGGACCACACCACTCTGCTGAAAACTTCATTATAATGACACCATTATTCGCATTATCTATTACTTTTTGCCATTCTTTAAGTTTATCAACGGTTGTTTCAGTCATTTTATAAATACTTGATATATATTTATATTCATTTATAAACATAGTATGGAAGCTAATGTATTAATATCCATACCATTTATATGAATGTGACTTTCCCATAAGTATCTACAATAAGCATATTCGATGGTTACTCGTTTATCATTATCTAACCATTCTGGTAAATCTTTTATAATAATATTACGAATGTTTTCCGGTAATAAGTCAATGCAGTTAGGCGGTAGCACGTAAGCCAATTGCAGATGTGGATGAACCGGTTGTGTGGTATTTTCTATTACAAAAACATATTCTTCATTTGGAATAAATCTTTTTAAGTCGCATAGTAATGGTGGGTAATTGAATTTATAATACCACAACCAATCGCTACAGCCAATAGTATAATACTTATACGTCCATTCAAGTCCTTCTAGATAATTCATAGATACTTGTTTGCATAATTCATCGCATCGACGACTATCAAAAAGCGATACATAATATCTTTCCCTCCACCCATCCTCATTTGGGTTAATGTATATTTCTTTACAACGGTCTTGAATAGGGATGTTCATTACCGCATTCTCTAAATGGTTATCTCCAGGTCTGCCATTTGCAACAGACTTAGCTTGTTTTTCGCGAATAACATCTTCTGATTTTATATACTCTTCTTCATTATCAGATAATATTGTGATGAATGTTTTAAAATGTTTCCATATGATACCCGATTTATTGGTGAGATTACCACATTTTGACAAAGTTTCTTTGTATGCAGCAGTTATTCTTGTAATGCCGTCGGTTCGTATGTTTAATGCTGGAAAATGCGGAAGAAAATCATTTCCCAATAAAAAACAAATAAATATATAGTCGTGCATGCGTTGTTTCTGACTTTCGTCTTTTATATTCCTTCCTTCATTTAAGTCATTTGTGATTGCCTCTGACATTTTCGACATGTCTAATATGTAATTTTTTCCCGGTTTCAATGTAGAGTCAATTGATTTTATAAAATGGGGGGTTTCTCTAAACAAAAAAATGTTTTTTGAAAATTCTAAATGATTTAGCGATAGCATTATAAGGTCTGCATCCAGACCATATATAGCGGTTATACTCGATTTGTGATAATCTTGATTATTTCTTATGTATTCATATAATTTATGCTCCCCTTCGCCTGCTTGTTCTGAAGTACTAATTAAAATTTCTTTTACTCCATATTTTCTTGGGTTTTTGAATGCTGAATGTATGTGTTTCCCCAACTGCGACATAAATACCGTACCTGGGGTTAATACTACAGTATTCCAAGTATCACGTTGATTTAATCCTAATTGTTTATATATTTGTTTTTCAATTTGCCCTTTGTACCGTCTAGAACGTTGTTGGTTTAATTTCGCTACTGGAGCTACCCCATCAAACGCAATATACACTTTTTTATTTGGAGAGATTGTATCAATATAATACCCTATTTTTTTAACCACTTCCTCTATGATGGCATTATCCATATTATTTATTTTGGATTGTTCCAAACTAGAAACGGTTCTAACCGCATCGTATATAATGGATTGTGCATCAATATATAAATTGTCTATAGTGTGATGATTACATTCCGTAATTATATGTCTATACTTACGGATTACGTGTTTAAAATAACTAGGAATACCCATTCAATTATATTAATAAATGAATCTGTATTTAAACCTTTGTTATAAAGAGAAAAAAATAATGTATTTTGTAATAATTAATATATTTGTAATGTATTTATACTTGTACCGCAACTGTCGTGATATTTTCCCAATCATTTTCACATAAATTAGTAGGATTCCATACAATTACTTCTGATGGTTCAAATATGGACTCTATCTCTTTACGGCGTTGTTGCCAAACACACCAAGGGATGATATAACTTACACCAAACGTAATGTTTCCAAATGCAAATTCAATTCTCGACATGTCTGTAGGCGGACATTCATATTGAGGTGGTTGATACAATACCAAACGTACATACACACGATTGTCGAACTCAAACTCGATAACCTCTTTGATAATAAATCCGTTGTCTGTCATATACTCCCAACGCGGCTTCATAACGTCCAGTTTGCAAAAGCCATAATCACTTTCTACTGTATCTTGACAACGACCATTCTCCGTTAGAGTATAAATTATATCATCACTCAATTCAAGACCAATCTCCACGTCACGCATAATAATAGATGTATGCGGATTACAAAACGACACCCACAATTTAGACCAATCATAACATTTTTTTTCTTCCACATTCACAGTTCTCTTTAATAATTCTCCCAATTTTTTCCACTCTTTCTTTACCAATTCTTTCATCATCGTTGACATCATATTCGATTTTGTTGTATTAGTACGGTGTTTCTTTTGTTCTTTCGTTTTCATCTATAATAAGTAATTAAAAAATCATTTCAATTTTTTGTTTTAACAAATATTGATTGTATACTCTATTCACAATGAAACATACATACAATTTCTTCATTTCGTTTTTCCCATACGGTCATAGGAATTATATAACTAATACCGTATGTCATATTTCCAAGTGCAAATTCCACTTTTGCAATGTCACAGAATTTTTTACTGGTTCTCTTTGGGTCGTCGACAATCATTCTAACAAATAACCTATGCTTATGATAAAATGATATAACATCTTTGATTTTAAATCCAGAATCTCCTAAGTAATCCCAACGGGTTTTTATGTTGTCTAACGTGCATGAAGTAAAGATTTTTTCATTTGTATCGTAATAAATGACCTCATTATTGTTTTCGTGGTAACATCTGATATTACCTTCACACATTACATCGCGTAATTCATTAGTATGCATCATAATTGCCACTTTATATAATTATATATATATTTACTTATATAAGGTTCAATTTTATACCAAAAAAATTTAATACTTCTATATATATATATATTATGAAACTGACTAGTATAGTCAATCGTTCTACGGATTTTGGAACATTAAGAGCACGGCGTGATTTTATTTCTTTTACGCTTAAAGTATTTATTTATATAATTCCAGCGATTATATTAGGACATTTAACAGACAAAACAATTAAACAAATCAAGGATAAAGATAGAATAGGAAAACATCTTATTTATTATATTTTATTACAAACATTATTCAATATATTTACGTTGTATTTATTTATTCTACTGGCACCAGCTTTTTTGAGTGAATTTCAGTCTACTATGCCTGGTGTATATTTTATTACATTATATTTTGGATTACAAACGAATTACCATAGTATGTTAAAACAATATATGAATACAATTATGTAAATCATTTTTTTAGTGCAATTACTTAAAAATTGAAATACTTTTCAACTCAGATGTAATAGGTGTACTCAACAAACAACCTACTTCATCAAATAAAAGATGGTACGATTCTACGAAGGAGACATCCGCGGCGTGTTAGCCTTTTTGCAGCCTTTCTACTGCATGGAAGCTTACGGAGCTATCTGCCTTGGGCAGCGCGTCGTGTTTAACTGCGGATGCTACGACGACGGGACGATTGGAGAGAAATATTACAACGACACTAGCCAGATTGAAGGTATGTACTGTATGGATTGCTACGAGACGCTTGAAGATGCAGAGATGGGGGTGAAAGAGGACGACGACAAAGTGGCAGATTTGGATGGTTTAGTGAACTTTATCATCACTCGTGAAGCATTCGATTGCTTTGGCCGACCATTTATCGCAAAACACCGAGCACTCTTTGAAAAGCACGTGACGAATATCGAGTTTTCAGGCTCGAGCTCGGTGAAGGGCGACGTGCTTTTCAAAGACCCATTATTCTTCTACACATCGCCAAATGAAGAATCCAAAAAAATTGTGGCAGACATCATTATGCTGAAACACATCCATCACTACTTTAAAATGACGGACACACACATCTGCTCTTGGTCCGCGGAAGAAGAATGAACCTATTACATCCATAAAAAAACCTTTTTTTTACAGGGTAGGGTTTTTTATAAAATATATCTAGCAAGACATTTATTTTTTTTATGTTAATGACATTTTAGTGCAATTCTCAAAAAATTTAAATACTTTTTACTTATATGTGATGTACCCAACTCAATACCACCACCCTCATCAAACAAAAGATGGCACGATACTACGAAGGAGACATCAACGGCGCACCGTGGCTATGGCAGCAACCCACGGACTGTATGACAGCATATGGAGCGGACTACATCGGCAGGCAAATTCGATTTAACTGTGGTTGCTGCACGGACGAACTCTTTGACGGCGAATACGAAGTCCCAATCTCTGCGTTCCCAAACGGAATGTTTTGCGACTTGTGCTACAAGACGCTGGACGAAGCCAAAGCAAGCTTAGAAGACCCAGAAGACGAAGTAGCATGGTTCAAGAACGAGCGCCATTTTCAAATCACGCAGCAATCATTCCAAGAGACAGGTAAGCCGTTTATTCAAGAGAACAAAGAGTTATTTGACAAATACGTGAAACGGATGGAGTTCGACATCGGGTATTTGCGGGAGAGTAAGGTTGAATACGCAACTGTGGTGAGCAACACAGATTTCAACGTGAATGAGGATAGGATTGTAGCAGACCTCATTATTTTGAAAGAGATCGAGCAACTTCTTTGATGAAACGAAGATGGAGGTATGTGCTTGGACTGTATGCGAATAATTTACCTATTAGTATTTGTTAAATTGTAAGTAATTATAAAAAAAATCTTTTTTTTACAGGGTAACTTTTAAAAAACTTTATAATCCCTTTATTTTTAATTATATACTATATTGATTTAGTATGTTAATTTTTTTAAACGCGTGCCATAATATATTCTAATCACTATATATTATGGCTGGTATCGAATTAACCTTTTCAAATATACTACAACTTATTTCTGTTCTCTCTCCAATACTGATTGCATTTTTTATGATTATGTTGTCGTTTATGAACCAAAACGTAAAAGGATTAGTCTTTATTGCAGGAGCGTTGCTTGCATCCTTTTTAAACATTCCCCTTATGAATACAATAAAAAGTCCTGTAAACAACGATGCCTCTTTATCTTGCAATCTAATAGAAATACCGTATTTAAATGCTTATAATAGTCCTTCTCCTACTAGTCTTTTTATCGCATTTACATTTGCATATCTATTTTTACCGATGATGTATAACAATCAAATGAATTATGGTGTTATTTCCGCTTTGTTGTGTCTATTTGCACTTGACTCTGTATCAAAAGTTACCAATAAATGCACTACTGTCGGCGGTGCAGTACTAGGTGCATTAGTTGGATTCATGTTCGGTTCAATATGGTATACTATATTTCATATGGTAGGTGCAGACGAAGTACTGTATTTTGATGAAATGGAAAGCAACGCGGTGAAATGTGAAAAACCTTCTTCACAAACCTTTAAATGTTCTGTATATAAAAACGGCGTATTAGTATCCTCTAATATCGCATAAAAGATTTGTTATGCTTTTTATAAAATTCAACTACTTTTTTTGCCACATTTCTTCTAGAAAATGAAAACATAAGATTAGTAGTTCCACCCCAAGACCGTGACATTATTGTAACCCATTTAGTAACTATATTATCAATCGATTTATTTTTGTACAAACTATCATGTTTTTCTCTACTGTAAAAAGGTTTATTTGTTCGTTCATTCACCAAATTATGAAATTGCCATATACATTTTATTAATTCTTCCTTTGTTTTAATTCGTTCGCGTTTTAAACGTTTAAGAGTATTTATGGCATGATCACTACAAATAGGGCATGGTAAATTATTACATACATTATTTATCATACCTAAAATATAGGGTATTAAATGTGTTTCTTTTTCATTTAAATTAACTGCAGTTGCGTGAAATAAATCCCAACAAGCATTTCCCCATTCCTTTGTCATTTATATTATATTATATAAAGAGAATATTATATCACATTATATGCAAGTTAATACATATGTAGTAGAAGATAATTTTGATTTCTGGAATGAACTAAATATCCAATTGGACGAGTCTACAATAGATTGTGATACCATTTGTCTTATAACTAAAGAACCCCTTACCAGCAATTATATACAGTTGCCTTGTGATCATAAATTTAATTATACACCACTTTGTAAAGAAATCATAAGTATGAAATATTCGAAAAGTAAGTATTCGAAAAATATAAAACTAACTAAAAAACAAAGTTTTTGTCCTTACTGTCGAGGTGTATTTAACAAACTTTTACCTTTTATTCCTATTTATAATATTTCATTACCAAAATATATATGTTCCAAAAAAAACTGTTTTGAAATGCAATCGTGTAGTTACAAATTAAAATCTGGAAAACATAAAGGTTGTTTGTGTGGCAATAAAAACGGATTTGAAACAGAAAAAGGAATACTTTGTTTGAAACATTACAATACCATTACACAAATAAAAGAAGAAGTTACTTTTGTAAATGATGATGCACAAACGTTGTATAAAAGTAAAACCGTTTCACAATTAAAAAACGATTTGCGTGTGTTAAATCTCTCTATAACCGGAAGAAAACATACCCTTGCAAACAGAATTATAAACTCATACAAAAATACATAGATATTTTATATTCATTATTATATATGGACCCATACACTACAGAAAAACTTGCCAAAATACAAACAATACACCAATTTATTACAGCTGGTTTTGCAAGATTGAACTATAGTGTGGTATCATCACCAAACGCAGACAACTCCAACGGGGAGTACATGTTTCAAATATTTGATAACGCAAACGGTTATGAAATAGGTAATGTATCTATTGTAACTGGTACTAGTGATATTGTTCAAACTAGAGGTGCCCGTATGACAAGACACTCACTTTTAAATCCAGTTGAAACAGACGTTATTAATATAACCTGGTTAGGAATAATGGGTGATAATAAAGGAAAAGGATTAGGAACAATACTTTTAATATATGGATTGACTTATGTTATGGCGATTCGTCCAGATATTCAATACGCAACTTTAGATGACGACACCGATAGAAGCAATAGAACCAGAAATATATATTCAGGTCTGTTGTTCGCTCATAATGAACACGTTGAAATGTATGGTCCAAGAAATACAATTTTAATGCCACCAAAACGAAAATCAACCATTGGAGACCTTGAGCCTGAAAAAACAGCATATATAGGAGATATATCCTATTTAGATCTTCTTTTATCAAAAGTCCAACAAACAATGAGTGGGGGGTATAAATCTAGACGTGTACGTAAAAAAAAACTTTTAAAAAACAACCACAAAGAAAATCGCGCACATACAAAAAACGAAGAATATAATCTATATTCTAAAATAAATATCCTCCCATTTTCCCCAAAATAAATGTCCAATTTTAACTATGCGAAAAATAATTTCAAAAAAACGAAAAAAAACTAAAATTCTGCTAGGACCTCTAGAATATTTTTTTCCGTTCAAAAATATTTTACCTAGACAAATTTACCTAGGTAAAATATTTTGAATAAATTAGTACAATAAAAAGGATTTAGGAATTGCATATAATGCTCATATATAGCATATAAAATATGCAAAACGAGTATGCAGTCAATTCCTTTTCGTATTATTGTGAAAAATGTGACTATATATGTAGTAAGCAATTTTTAAAATCACAACACCTCAATACAAAAAAGCATAAAATGCTCATAAATGCTCATACAGATGATACGCTTTCTTCCACCAATAAAATAGAATATACTTGCAAATGTGGTAAGGTATACAAACACATTCAGAGTTATAATCGTCACGTTAAAAAATGTGATAAAAATAAAGATAAAGATAGCGATTTAAATGTAATCATTTCAACGCTGACAGAACAATACAAAAATATCGTAGATGAAAATGCAGAAATGAGGCGTATAGTAACTGAGATGCTTCCAAAAGTGGGCACCAACAACACTACTATCAACAACCAATTCAATATTCAAATGTTTTTAAACAACGAATGTAAAGATGCCATAAATCTAACAGATTTTATCGCTTCATTACAGTTAGATCATCTTGATTTAAACTCAACAAGAGAAAATGGGTATGTTGCAGGTATTTCTAATATATTATTGCGTGGATTGAAATCACTCGAATTGCACAAACGCCCGATACATTGTAGTGACATAAAACGCGAGATTTTATATGTAAAGGATGACGGTGTTTGGGAAAAAGAAAACGAGGATTACCGTCGTATTAAAGGAGCAATTACGTGTGTTACAAAAAAACAACTAAGTTCTATAAAAGAATGGGAAGACAATCATAAAGGATGGCAAAATGATGAACGTCTATCTGCTGAATATTGCGAAATCATTCAAAAAATTACACAACCTAGTAAGACACAAGATGAAAATAAAATTATCAAAAGCATCGCAAGGGAAGTAATAATACGTAAGTAATTTAAACACTTTTATAATAGTTAATATAACATTATGAGTTCAACAAAAGAAGAACTAGTACAAACGATTAAAGAGTGGGTTTCTGTAGAGAAAGAAATTAAAATGCTTCAAGAAGAGATTAAACAGCGAAAGCAAAAGAAAAAAGAATTATCGGACACTTTGGTGAATACTATGAAATCAAATGAAATTGATTGTTTTGATATTAATAACGGAAAAATTGTATATACACGTAATAAAGTACGTAGTTCTGTTAGTAAAAAACATATTATGGCGAGTTTATCACAATATTTTAATGATAGTGACGTTACCACCGCTCAAGACATTACAAAATATATTCTCGATTCTAGAAATGTTGTATTGAAAGACAATATCAAATTTAAAGAGCCGAAAAAATAAATTAATACATACGAGTTGCATTATTAAAGTATAATCTCATATTATATGACTGAATTATATAATGTGGATGAATATGTTGACTACGACTTTACCTCTCCTTGCGATGAGTATATAGAAGATAACGATAGATTGTTTATTTCTTCAGAAAGCCGAATGATTGGAGATTCTGATTTAGACTTACGATGTGGGAGCATTCGCGAAGGAACTGGATATGTGTTATGGTTTGAAATCATTAAAAGTAGCATGAAACCTTTTTTGCGTTATCGTCTTGAGAGACAAGACCAAACGTTGGTGTTTGAAAAAATAAAACTAATTTCAGGCAAAATACCTGAAATTAAAAATGCTACATATAACGGTTTATATGAATACCATAACGAACAATACCTATTTTTTACGAAACAAGAAGATATTGAATATATTGTCTCAGAAATATCTAGTAAACAAAAACACTTTTATGTAATGGTTCACGATATAATGAATCTAAAAAAACATTTTGGATTGAATGTTTCGATTACAGTTACAGATTTTTTTATGAGAAATGAAAAATTTATATTTTTAGAAGATGAAAATGATCGGTTAATTGAAATACCTATAACAGGATACAGAGGTGACTATTACAAAAAAGTATCCCTTATGGCTGGATTAGGTATGCCTAGGTCAGGACCGTATGCCTCTTTAGGTCCGTTTTATTATTTTGGAAGTTATGACCGTTCATTAAGATATGCAGCTATCACCATGAACGGTAAACCATTAATCATTAATGGGGAACCTATCACCGTGAAAGATAAACCAGTATATACAAAAGGCGGTATTGTAAAATATGCTTTGTTTATTGGATGCTCAAAGGTGATGCTTAATTTAAAGAGCGATCCAAAAGACAGCTCGTATGAATCTCTTAAAATAGCTAAAGACCGTAAATTTATAAAAGATACTTTGCGTATAAGGGACACATATGGAACATGGATATCTAAATTTAGTTCGGTAATTCAGCCGGAACTAGAATTATATGATAGAGACCTTAATATAGAGAGAACACTAGACCCGCAATTTGTTGTAAAATCATACGAACAACAATTCCCATTAGAATACGCGTATTATAAAACAGACCATATCACAAAAGATCCTTCTACAGATTTTTACAACACGAAAGATATAATTATGTTATAATATAATATAATATGTACACAACTCGGAATAAAACAAAATACAAACATAAAAGAACACAAAAACATCGTAAAAAAAACATTAAACGATTGGTGTATCGATTATTGCAATCGCTTATCATTGTAAAACTATATCACTGGAATACGCAGTCTTTTTCGGTTCATAAAGCAACGGATGAACTGTACGAGCAATTAAATAGTAATATAGATAAATTTATTGAAGTATTGCTTGGAAAACATAAACGCATAAATAAAAATGCTATATTAGATTTTGATAGTTTGAAAATAAAAACGTACAAAACAAATAATACATTTTTAAAATGGTTAGACAAATTCAAACATTATTTAATAAAGGTGGACTCTATTTTTATACCAAATGAAGATAGTGATATATTAAATATTCGAGATGAAATATTAGCAGAATTAAATAAAATTACGTATATGTTATTATTAAAATGATATATTCAATTTAAATATATACGCAGTAATCATCTAAAATGACTACTAATAACAATCTTACATTTGTAACTGCTTTTATATCGGTACCTGATAAAAGATACGATCATAACAGAGTTTCTTTTGATAGAAGAGTACAATATTTTATGAAAATGGTTGAACTTGATATTAATATGTTTGTTTATTAGTCCAGATATTAAAGAATTGATGGAGAACCTTACCAGCAAATATAAAAACGTCACTATTTGCGAAGTGTTAGATATAAATGATTTAGAGATTACAAAAATTACGAATCATTATAAAGAACATAACAATTGTTTGAAAGAAATAGAAACGAAAAATAAAAATACGAAAGATGTACCAGACTATATGTTAATCCAAAATTCGAAAATAGAATTTGTTAAAAAATCTATTGATTTAAATCCATACAATAGTAATTATTTTTGTTGGATAGATTTCAGTATTTTATATGTGTGTCATAATATTGAAAATAGTTTATCTAAAATTAAAGAATATTCAAAAACACGTTTTATTTCTACTCCATTTATTGCTATACCCGGTTGGTGTAATATTAAAATCCAAGATACTGATTTATGTAATAGTGATGTATATTGGAGATTTTGTGGTGGGTTTTTTATAGGAGATAAACAAAGTTTATTATAACTCCATCAACAATTTTCATCATTTTTTAACAAAGACAGAAACACTTGTATGGGAAGTACATTATTGGGCGTGGCTTGAGAAGATGAATTATATTAATCCAATTTGGTATAAAACGAACCACGATGACAGTATTTTAAATATACCAAACGAGATTAAACATATTTAACGATGGAATCTATATATTTTTTATCATAAATTCCTATAATAGTCGTTCTATCCCAAGTACTGTAATTCATTATCACACGATCATTTTCTACTACGATACTCAAACAGTATTCAATTGGTCCCCCTTCAAATTTGAATGGTGCGGAATATCTTAATAAATTTAGGTTGGAATCAAATATTGAAATAATATGGTAATAATGACGTGGACTTTCATATGAAACGATATGATTCACAAACCATATTTCAGGTTCTTTTCCTGGATTTTGAAATTTAAATCCACAGGTAGACCCTCGTACCTTTGAAAATAGCCGAGGAGTTATTCTTGTGTCTACTTTTTCAAGTGTCGACGTTTCATTATTAATTTTGCAAATAGTCAACGGATACCACTCATATAGTATATGAGGTTCGTTATCGAACTCTACGAATACCCAATTTTTTTCACAATTAGTATCCTTAAAAGTTTGTTTAATTTCTTTTAAAGATTGAGTATTATAATTTCCAGACATAACTCCAATCGTGTTGTTACTATGGTAACCTGTTCCAACGCACAATAATTCGTCGGTCACATTATCATTGAATAATCTAATATCCTCGACACCTATATACCTCCTGTCAACAAAGTTTAAATCCAACCATTTTGCATTTAATATTTTAAATTCTTTATCTAGTTCAAGATATTTATTTATTGTGATTATATATTTATCACAATCCACATAATTCCCATTATCTTTAATATAATAATTTACGTATCGTATATTCATTTTGTAATTGTCACCATCCGGAATTAAACAACTTGATGACGAATATAACTGTATTTCTTCATTATTATTTAGAAGATAAGTAATATTTTCGTTTAAATTAATGTTGTTTTCGTATTTTAAAACATCACAGTAATATTTCATGTTATTTAATGTAGTATCAACTATAGTATTGTTATATGATTTATTCAATACTTTTATGGTTTCATCATTTATATTATGTATTCCCACATAATAAGCGATTATAGTAAATTCATAATATATCTGATAAGTATATACATCATTTTCTAAAAATAAATAGTCGTCCTTATTTTTATTTAAATCTAATATATCCTTCGCTTTTTTGTACATTTCATAACCAAGATAATGTTGGGAAGTTACTCTAAATTCGTGTAGAATTTTATATATTCCTTCCAATCTTTCTGGATAGTAATAAAACCCTTTTAACCAATAATTTATAGCTTGTTCTTTTTTATCTAAATTGTAATAACACAATCCTAGTCGATAATAACTATACCATACTTCTTGAACCCATCCACCAAGCTCAATACGTTTTTTATAATATGGTATACTTTCTTCATATTTTCTAGTATCGTAATAACTGTTTGCTAAATAAAAATGATATCTTGCATTACTTGGATCTTCTGAAATACCATTTAGTAATAATTTTATATCTCTTTCAAATTTATCATCTTTTGACCCTCCATCGCCAATATCTCTAATAAACAGTTCACTTTTATTAAAAGTATAATTATTTGCATTGTCAGGATGATCTATATATTCGTGCGTTACCCCATTATACTTATATAAACCATTATTTTTAACGATTCTTATATTGTTATAAAAAAACGAATCGTTTCCTTGTAATATCTTGCAAAAATCGAAGTCTTTCAGTATAGATTTGTTAAAGTTGTATATTTCAAAAATCATATCTGCGTCCATAAGTAATACGTAATCAGACATACCTTTACTTGAATTTAAAGCGAAATTTCTATTATGACAAAAATTTTTAAAAGGTTCTATTACAATTTTTCCAGGTATATTTTTATTTTTAAAAAACGTGCTAATAACCTCAAGAGTGTCGTCGGTTGAACCTGTATCACAAATACAATAACAATCTATAATAGAGCTAACCGACTCTAGCATTCGTGTAATAATTTTACTTTCATTTTTAACTATCATATTTAAGCAAATACTTGGTTTTTGTATATCGACCATATAACCCATATAATAGAGTATACTTTAATATGTGTAAAAATATACATATTAAATATTATAATACAATATGACGGAAAGTATGTTGCCGAGACAGGTGTATTCTTTGTTATGGGCCTTTGGATTTATTTATGTATCCACAGCATTATTTGCATTTTTTGGGATAGGTTTTGATTCATACGGTATCTATATGCTATTTTTTGTATGTATGTTTATATTGTATGGTATTTTACCACAAAAGACAGGAGGTATTTTTATGCCTAAATAGAATTATACAATCAAACTTTTTCATCTCCTCGTTCAGAGATAGATACACTTCGTTTATGTTCTTCTTCCAGATATGTTTCTATAAATTGTATCGCTGTATTATCTTCTAGTTCATTTAATATATCTTGAGCTGTAGGTGTATTTTTGTATTTATTTTCCCATTTTAGTATTATATCTTCTATTTTGTCTTGTTTTTGTTTTAGAGCAACCGCTTTTTTTGCTAGTTGTATCGCTGTAATCGTTTGTTTTTTGTCTTTGGATTCAAATACATCCGGTTCCTTATATACTGATTTAGCGGTAGATATCATAGTGCCACATATTTCAGGTTTAACCACCTCTAAATATGCGCGATGTTTTTCAAAGTTCTCTCGTTCTCTTTGCGTTAATTTGTCTGTATCTTTTTTATTTATAGTACCTCCTGAGAATGTGTGTTTAAACTTCTCAATAATAGGGTCTGATATGGTAGGACATGTTTCCATTAATCTATCGTACTCTTCTTTAGAAGATTTTAACAGTTGCATTACTGGAATTCTTTCATAAGGAGTTTTAGCCAATTCTACTTTGGTATTGCGATAAAATTTATCCCACGCGATAGATGCTACACGATGCGCTTCGTTTAATTCACTCACTTTTAAAAATTGTTGTATCGTTGTAAGTATTCCTGCAAAAATATTAACCGCACCGATACTCATAGCAGCATAACTTCTTAGATTCGTTGGCAATCGTTCTTGAGCAAAATTTGCTGTACCTGTTACGGTGCTCATTATAATAACCGGTATAGTAAACCACATCAATTTACGAGCATACACGTTATGTTCTTCGGAATGAAGCCATCTGAAGCACATCGCTTTGTCCGCCCATTCTATAAGGATACGTTCGTGTTCTCTTGTCCAGTCTATATGTGGTAGGGGTGTTGAAGGAGAAGAATTTAATGGTATATCCTCCAGATTATACGCAGTATTTGCACGGTCTGTTGACATATATGTATTATATTTATAATAAAATAATTTATATAAATATTGTATATGACGAGCGTTAGTAATGTAAAAATGTCGTTTGAAAGTGTTTTATCTATACGAGATGATATTATTTGTGTGTTTGGAATATTAGATAATAAAATAAACACACTAAAAGAATTATATGAAGGTATTGTTAAATCTCACAAAAATCAAGAATTTATCTTCGGTATAGATTCTTTTCATTTTCAACATAATCTTATAGAAACAGATTATAAAAATTTACAATCTATATTTATTGATATTGATAATAGAGTATATTGTGAATATTATAATTTATATAAAATAATAAAAGAATACGCTGAAAAGGATGTTACTATTGATAAAGTTAAAAAATCTGTTAATTTTACGTTGGATTTCAAACCTTATAAACACTTAGATACTTCCAAAAAATATTGCATTACAGATGTTCGCGATATGCACGATGCTATAACTGCTTGTATAAGTGAACTTGAATCATATCTTACTGCACGTGAAGCAGAATTAGTAAAAGATGACGCACAATCTCGTCAAGGATTAAATATTGATAATTTGGTATTTACCGAGATGTATAAAAATATTGTAATGAAAGCTAAAATCCAAATGTTTTATCAATATCTTACTGTATTCAACGGTCATCATACAAAATATTATACACAACTTTTATTAAAATCAAAAATTCAATCTGGTATTGTAAACCAAGATATAAGTATCAAACAATTTGGTGGGAAAAATGGTGGTAAAGAAGATATACCAAATATAGGATTAACCAATACGATTGAATCTGGTGCAGAGATGCTCGATGATGATGAAAACGCACAGATAAAAACGCTTATAGATTATGATGATTTGCCTATTGGAAGACGTTGTGCACTGGACGGTATTATTAATTGCTCTTCGTCTGATAGTTCTTCTGCAGACATCGAGAGCGACGACTCAGTTGATGAAGAACAAAATAAAAACGTAGTATTAGAAAATGCATAATATTTCACCTAAATACATTATTATGAATAGTCAAAAAATTGAATAGTATCTAATATATTATTACATCATACAAATGGAACGCCGGATTACCAAAAAAATAGAACTATACCAGCATGACTTTAAAAGTGCTATTAAAGACTATATTGAAACAAATAATGTCCACGTTGTAAATAATAATAATAATAATAATAATAATGATAATGTTACAAGCGATTTTCTAAAATTTGTATATGATTTCCAAAATATCGAACTCTCAAAAAACGATTTTGTTAAACGAAAACGTGTTAAAAATTATGTACCACATTATGAACGGTGTACCGGGCGTCGAGCAAACGGAGAACAATGTACGCGCAGAAGAAAAAATGATGATTGTTTTTGTGGAACACATATTAAAGGAACTCCACACGGGGTAGTTGATACATCCGACGAAGATACGAATACCACTACTAAAATTGAAGTATGCGTTCAAGAAATTCAAGGTATTAACTATTACATAGACACCTCCAACAACGTATACCTTCCAGGAGATATATTATCTAACGTCGTTAATCCTAGAAAATTTGGGGTATGGAGTTTAACTGAAAATGGTGAATATAATATTTCGCAACATTAATTATTACATATCAGGACGGCGAATGAACCCACCATTATAATCTGAAGTATAACCTGGTTGGCAATATAGTTTAACACGTTCTTCAATACGACTTATACGATAATCAAGTTGCTCTTCTAGCTGCGCAACACGCATCCTTAGCTGTTCTTCTGTATGTTTATGACATTCGGCATTTCTTTCGAGTTCATATAATCGTTTATGTATTTCGGTTTCATTTGGCTGAACTTCATCCGTATATAATTTTAAATCTTCGACATTCATATTCAAATTTGCAGCAATTAACCATTCAGGCATCATTTTTTTTTTCATTTTATTAATAATTTTTTTAAGGATGGTTTTAATTTCGTTGGTATTTTTTTTCATTAACTTTGCGATGGTATCATTATCGCGGTTGTTAATCCCACGCATTTGAAACACTTTGTGTTCGTCTTCTGTGAACGTCATTTTGGATTATCGTGGTTTGGATTATCGTGGTGTAAGCAATAGTATTTTAAAATAAATGATTTCAATTTTTATTTTAATTGTTTATATATATTATGAGTAAAGTTCCACAACATTATATACCGAATTTTTTGAGCCAAAAAGAAAAAAATACTCTTAAACGTGAATTAAAAAAATCACGAAAGATGTATAAAAAAAATAAATACTACACACGTAAAAAAGTACCCGGTTACAAAAATAAAAAAACATCGTGGGAAAAACGTTTGCGTAAAAAATACAGTATACCAGAAAATAAAAGTTTAAATACAAGATTTTTGGCGAAAAAAACAAAATGTTCTGTATCAAGCTTAAAAAAAATCATCAAAAAAGGGATGGGTGCTTATTATTCATCTGGTTCGAGACCAAATCAAACGCCATTTTCTTGGGGTAATGCACGGCTGTATAGTACTTTGTCTGGAGGACCTGCTAGTAAAACCGACTATTCCATACTGAAAGATGGTTGTAAATCTAAAAGCAAAGCATTACGCTTGGCACGTAAATCACAAAAAAACACAAAACGCAAACAAATATCATTAGATGGAGGCGCTAGAATGAAAGAAAAAATTGTTAAAATTATAAAATCTCCAAGGCAATTTAAAAAATATCGTGCCTATCTTAAAAATAATAAGACAAAAAAAGAGAGACATATTGATTTTGGAGATAATCGATATCAACAATACAAAGATAGAACTCCGTTAAAAATATATAAATCTGGCGATCATAACGACAGTAAGCGTATGGGTAGATACTTTCGACGACACAGTGGAACAACAAACAGAAGCAAAGCAATACAACACGAAAAATCAAAATCCAACCATATGTATAACGCAAAGATACTAAGTCACCAGTTTTTGTGGTAAAAATATATAAATGAACCCATATTTATCAACCGCTTTAATTGGTGGTGTGGTAGGAACATTATCCGGATGGTTAGGAGTACACTGAGGTGAGTTTATACAACTAGGATTACTTATGGCAGGTGTAGTAAAAACACAATCAAAAGCCGCCGGCACAACTATGTTTGCTATAATGTTCCCAATATCGGCGTTCGCTGTGTGGGATTATTATAAACGTGGTGATGTAGATATCAAACACGGATTAATAATTATATTGTCTTATAGTATTCTTGCGATGCTTGGTGCAAGATTAAATGCACTTTTTTCACAAAAAACAACATTTAATGCACTAAGTATTTTTATGTTAATAGCATCGGGATTATTCTTTATGAAGGGACGTAATAGTATTAAATAATATTATATGAATGAGTTTCTGATAAGTGCTTTGATTGGTAGTATTGTAGGAACGTTATCTGGATGGATAGGTATATCAGGGAGTATATACATAGAGTTAGGACTATTGTTATCCGAATTGGTAAAAACACAAAGTAAAGCTGCTGGAACAACCTTATTTGCAATGATGTTACCTATCGTAGCACCAGCTGTATTTAGTTATTACAAACGTGGAGAGATTGATATTAAAAATGGATTGATTATTTGTGCTTTTTATGCATTATTAGCTGGTCTAGGTGCTAAATTAAACGTTTTGTTTTCACAAAAACTCACATTAAATCTAGCAGGCGTGCTTCAATTGATTGCAGCAGGAATATTCTTTTATCAAGGATATAAAAAGAAATAGTGCTTTTAATATATTATGAAATTGCTAACACCATTATTCCAAAGTATGTGCGGATTTTTGTATTACACTAGTAAACATTGTCAATCATATAAACCACGTGTGGTTTTGCACTCTAAAGACAATTATCTATATGTTAGTCGGTTATGTAATATGTGTAAAAATAAAATTACTAATACCAATCCTAGATGTGCTTATTGCAAAGGGTATGGTTATACAAGGTGTCCGTACTGTATAAATGGTTGTATTATATGTACGTATTCTACGTTGTCACCATGCAGGTTTTGTTTAGGTGACAGAAAAGGTCGATTTGCTTATCGAGAAATCAAAAAATAAAATTATATATAGTATCATATTAAATATAAATGTCGAAGAATCGTAACACCGCGATAAAGTCTATGACAGCAGGAGCATTCGTATCTGTAGTCGTATTAGCTATAGCTGCATTTTTGGATACTCTTATAAATCCAAAAATGGCAAATGTAATTTCGCTTTTGATTGGACTCGTCATTAACTTTGTTTTGCAACAAATGGTATTTGTAACAAAAGAATCGCGTAATGCATCAACCCATTTAGTCAAATACATAATTGCAGATATTCTTATTTTAGGTTCAAATCAGTATATGGTTAGTTATTTGATAGATAACGCAAATAAATACAAGTCACGTCTAGATGAAAAACTGAAACCATATTACAATACTTTATCACGAATAGTGGTAGGGGCTATTATATGGATTATTTTATCCTATCCTTTACGTAAATATTGGGTATTTGCACTACCTCCAGTATAAGTGTTATATCTGTATTATGGTGTAGACAATATTAAGATCCACCATTTGTAATTGTTTTAGACACTATAGTAGTTGGTAATATCATTTCTGTTAATAAAAGATAACTAAGATGACCGATGCTTATGAATGGACTAACATAATGTAAATTTAAAATAAATATATAAGAAAATATACTATAATTTGTGCTTATTATACCGGTGCCTGCTTGTTTAGTATATTTTGGTAAAAAATAAGACATCATAATTATTATACTAGGTAAAAAAATATATTTGCTCGTAGTCATATATAATTTTGGAAGAAGGATATCACTTCCTTGTACGGCAAAAAATAACGTCATCCATTTTGGTATAAACAATTGTAAACACTTGTAAATAGTTGCTCCTCGTAATTCCGAACATAGTGACCGAGATTTTTCCGGATATTTTCCGGAAAAATATTGAAACCCTAACATCCATCGCACCGTAGAAGGGTCTCCAGAAGGACATACTTTATGATGTGTTTGAGTGCCTTTAAACAATATACCGTCCCCTAATGATAAATATAGTTTTTGTATATTTCCTTCTATGTCTTTGTGTAAAAATGGAGATATAGTACCTTGACTTTTCACCAAACATAAAGTTCTATAGCAATTATAAGGTTCGTTGTCGTAGTGCCATTCAAAATTACTGTCTTTTCCTTCATATCGTAATAAAATACACCTAAAATCTGAATGTGCTAATTCTAATTGTTCCCCACATGTTTCTTCCAATCGTGGTTTTATATCCAACGCGATGTATTCTAGTTGTCTTTGTGTTTCTTTATCAAAAGCGTTATAGTAGAGGGAACTTCTTTTTGAATATTGTCCTCCAAAAAGTCTCGATAAAAATTTACTTTTAGTATTTAATCCTGGAACCTCTGGATAGGTTAATGTTTGTATTTTTGTTACTAATGAGCTAGATAACATATGTTTAATTTTATAAATAACAGGTATTTTGTGACTGTTATAATTACTATTTTGAATATGATGCAGAACCCTTCTCTCATATCGTTCCTCCCAAAGTGTATTAACCCCAAATATATCTATACATATTAATACTAATAACGGAGTTATGTTAATTACCGACCATAAATCAGTAAATATTTCCATATTTCATTATTATATTATATTATGTTTAAATATAATATAATGAAATACTTATTTATTGACATTAGAAAAAGTGATGAAGTATACCGTAAACGGTTTGCTGTATCTACCAAATATAGTACGTATAATATTCCCATGAATATGATACGTTTTAACGACAAAAACATTATTAAGCATTTAGAATACGTAGATGAAATATATATTGTATGTCAATCCGGGTCTCGTTCGAAATTTATCAAAGACAAATATTTTTCAGATTATGAAAATATAAAAGTAAGTAAAAATCTACAGTTTATTAAATTAAAACTTGGAATGAATAATGTAAACCTATCTGGAAATAAAAATGTAGATGTTACTGTAGTTGGGAATAATCAATTTAATTTATATAACATAACTAGAATAATACAATTAATGTTGGGTTCTTTAATTCTACTATTAGCAGGATACACTTATTTTAACATAATTAAAAGTAAAAAAAATGCCAAATATATAAATAGCATCCCTTTGTTAATACTTATATTATTTGGTATAATGGCAATTATTAATGGACTTACATCTACATGCACAATTTCAAATGTATTTATAGATTATTTGAATTAAATAATCATCTTGAATAATTCTGGATGTGTTTCTATTGTCTTATGAAATTCTATATCTTTTTTGAAGTATTCATGTATAAACCTATTAACTTCTTCACTTTCTAGTATTGCTTTTTCGTCTTTACACGGAATTGTTTTATTTACTACAGGTAATGGTATATTTTTATTTGGAATATTTAAGTTGTTTAGTAATAAATGTATTTTTTTTTCTAAATTTTTTTCATATTTGACGATTATAATATTTTTATAATTTGTACCTGGTTTTATCCAGTTGCTAGTATTATGGTAGTGTTGTTCCCACGTGAATTCAGTAATTAATGATTTATCATTTTCTTTAAGCATTCTTATAAAATCTAATATAGTTGTATTTTTGTGTGTTTTTTTCCAGTCATTGGTTCTTTTCCATTTCTCTGACCCATTTTTCCAATATTTATACATTGATAAAAATCTGTCTTTAACATCTCTTACAATAAGGATGGGATTATTGACATTCGTGCAAATATCTCTATGTATGCATTGTTGTTTATTTGAAAATACAAAATGTTTATAGTAATGTTTATTAAAATAATCACATGTAACTGTTCCGCCTGATTTTGTTGGACAAATTAATGTATATTTTGTTATGTTGCGTTTGGTTTGTGCGAGTGGAAACATACATATGCCACGTGTTGGGGTATTCATTATATAAAATTATATATTATACTTATATAATATATAATATATATGTCTTCTAGCGGCGATACAGAATTGTCTAAAACTGGTGCGTTGCCTCTCTCGGGAGTTATGCCGCCGTTAACGCGTAAGCAAAACTTCTACAATGAGTATAATAAGGGAATTGTCATTCGTGCATGAACCATTTTCAAAGTCACAACAACCACACACCACACCAGGCGACCGTACACCAACTCGCGGAACAGGGACATCGCTGATAGTATCACCTAAACGACGACCACCACCACCACCAAAAGAAGCACGAAAATCCAACAAAGAGAAATCTAGTTGTGCGTTTTTAGGAACGTGTACGGGCGGAAGGACTCATCGTAATAAGAAACTTCGTAGAAAAGGTATTACTCGTAGAAAAGGTATTACTCGTAGAAAAGGTATTACTCGTAGAAAAGGTATTACTCGTAGAAAAGGTATTACTCGTAGAAAAGGTATTACTCGTAGAAAAGGTATTACTCGTAGAAAAGGTATTACTCGTAGAAAAGGTATTACTCGTAGAAATAGAATATCTAGGAAATAATATAATATAAATATATAACGAACAATGGCCAACGACTCTGAATCGTGTCGTTCAGAGGGTATTAATACCTTTACTTTTCAGGAACAATGTCGTGTAAAGTCCGATGGTTCATTTGCACCAACCAAAGAAGCGTTGCTAAAAATACATCCAGATAGAAATTTAAGTTGTAAAGATGATGCTAAAGAAAAATTTAACGTGTTGACTGAAAAATGTAATAAAGGACCAACTGATACGACACCAGCAATTTGGTCTAGAATACATGCAACTACTCCTAGTAGTAGGTATAAAGGTGCGTTCCCTAGTGGTATGTCTCATGATGCTAAGAACTACATTAGTAGGTCTCAAGGTGCTGCATACGATCCATTTATAGATGACCCACATAAGGATGTAAGGGAAGACTCTAGTAATGTCCCTCCTACCCCTGCTGGTGTCCCTCCTACCCCTGCTGGTGTCCCTCCTTCTCCTCCTACTCAAAGATACGGAAGGTCTAGAAAAGAAAAAACAAGTTGTTCGTTGTTTGGAACGTGTCGCGGTGGAAAAACACGCTACAAGAAAAAACGTAGAAAAAGAACTAAAAAAATAAAAAGAAAAAGAAAAGGTACTCGTCGTCGTTAATTTACTGCCACAAATATAAATTATAAGTATTGTAATATATTCTGATACCTATAATTAATAAAAATTTAAAATTTAATATCCAATAAATGACGATATTTCCGGTATATTTTTAATTCTATGTTATCACAAGTAATAACTCCGTCTTTAACTAATTGATTAGACATCTCCAAGACTAACTCTTTTGATTCTGTGATTATGTGTTTTGCTTTACTGTATGCGTGCGTAGTGAGAGAATATATTTCGTCATCTACGTAAGATTTGTATTTATCACTCGTACGAGGAAAGAAATTTTTGCTGCCTAGCCCATAGTACAATACCATTGTTTCCGCTAATTTATACGATTGTGAAATATCTTTTGTGGCACCAGTCGTAACGCTATAATTATAGAACACTTCTTCTGCTGCCCTACCAGCAAGGAGTACTACTAGTTGTGAAAACAACTGTTCTCTAGTATATATATTAGTGTCTATATCGTTGACATTAAATATAGTGTATCCAGGTGATTTAGGCGACCATTCATTAAGATGTACTTTGGTAGGATTAGTGTGTTTCGGCAAAAGAAAACCAGAAATTGCGTGACCCATTTCATGAATAGCTATTTGGTGTAAAATTTGCTTACTGAATAGATTTTTGGTTATTTGATATCCTGCAATAGTGCGGGTGTATATATTTTCAATATCCTGCATACTAATGGATTTTCGGTGATCTCTTAAAGCGAACAACATTGCTTCATTAATGAGATTTTCAATTTCAGCACCACTATTTCCTGAAGTCATTTCTATGAGTTTTTCCTTATCTATGTCACTAGAAATAGATTTCCCAATCAGATGGATATCTATTATTTCTCTCCTTGTATCTGCGTCCGGGTTTCCTATATGTATTTTTTTATCGATACGTCCAGGTCGAAGCAACGCTGGGTCAAGTAAATCCATACGATTTGTTGCTGCTATAACAAAAACTCCGTTCGTTTTTTTAAAACCGTCCAATTTAACTAGTAGTTGATTGAGAGTGTTATCACGTTCCGAGGCAGATACATCTTGGTCGGTTGAACGAGCTCTACCCACAGCATCTATCTCGTCTATAAAAATAATACACGGTGTATTTTGTTCTGCAAGTTCAAACATCTCACGAATTCTAGCAGGTCCAACTCCAACATATTTTTCTTGAAATTCGCTTCCAGACACTTGAATAAAGGACGTATTTATTTGTCCGCTGAATGCTTTGGCAATTAAAGTTTTACCATTTCCTGGTGGTCCTTCTAAAATAAGTCCTTTTGGAGTTCTAACATTATAAGGAGAGTATTTTGTATAATTGACTAGGATATCTGCAATTTGCATAAGTTCTTGTTTTACGATGTGATATCCACCGATGTTTTTAAAAGATAACTCGTGTGTGTCTACTAAATTAAAATGTTCGCTGCTGGGTTGATTTGTGACTGGTTCTTTGAATATTCTCTCCATAAAAGCTTTATAGTTTGGGTCGTCCTTTTTAAAAATATATTTAACTCCTATCTGCATACTATTATTCATATTTGTTTCCGGTGAGTTAATTTTATTCGAAGGAGTGCTTTTATTGTCGTTATTAAATTTATCCTGAAACAACTGTTCGTCTGGAAACATAGGTTCGTCTGGAAACATAGGTTCGTCTGGAAACATTATAACGTGTCTTTTTGTAAATATATTGTGTGATTTTGGTGATGTTCCTAAAAATGCCATAGTAATATTCTGAAAAACGAAGGATAAAAGTATAACCCCCTTGAGCATGATGAATAATAAAAGGAAAGAAAAAGATGTGAAGAAAGAAACGAGTGTGAAGTGCAAAAAATTGAAATACTTTTAGAGAGAAAAATAGAAGGAGATACCAATTGCAAAGATGATGTCAAAGAACTCAAAAAAGATTATGTCGTGGTGCGTGAAGAAGTTGTCGGAGAAGTATGGATTTGTGGAAGAAGAAGCGTTGGAGTATCTCGAAGGGTGTGAGATGAAGAAAGAGAAGGCGGCGAAACGTGAAGTGCCCGAATTTCCGTTGCCTTACTGTGGTGAAGTATGTGAGGAATGGTGTAAGGCGGTGAAGTACAATCGCGGTCTAATGACACAGTGCACGAACAAGTACAAATCAGGAGAGATGTATTGTACTACGTGCGCCAAGTCGTTGGATTCTGAAACGGGGAAACCAGCATTTGGTGTAATCACGGAACGCGGAGAAGAAGACTGGAAAAGTCCAGGAGGTAAGTATCCGGTGAAGTACGCAAATGTGATGCCAAAGCTAAAATACAAAAATGAGCCGTTGACTCAAGAAATGGTGGAACTTGAAGTCGCGAAGCTAGGATGGACGGTTCCAAGCGATCAATTTATTCCATCCCCCAAAGGACGCGTTGCAAAGAAAGCTAAATCCACCACGAATGAAGATGCCCCCAAGAAACGCGGGCGTCCGGTGAAATCAAAACCAGTAACAGCAGGAGAGACTGGTGATGATTTGATCGCATCGTTGGTAGCACAGGCAAAATTGCAAGAACCAGCAAAAGAACCAGCAAAAGAACCAGCAGCAGAAGAACCAGCACCGGAAGCAGCAGAAGAATCAGCACCGGAAGCAGCAGAAGAACCAGCACCGGAAGCAGCAGAAGAACCAGCAAAAGAACCAGCAAAAGAACCAGCAGCAAAACCAGCACCGGAACCAGTAGCAGAACCAGTAGCAGAACCAGCAGCAGAAGAACCAGCACCGGAAGCAGCAGAAGAATCCGCAAAAGAACCAGCAAAAGAACCAGCAAAAGAACCAGCAGCAAAACCAGCACCGGAACCAGTAGCAGAACCAGTAGCAGAACCAGCAGCTACAGAATCGGTTGTGGAAAATGAGATATCTGACAAAGTAAAGCACGCAAAGCATAAAGTGCAAGAATTCGTCAAAGATTTTCACAAAACTGACAGTCCGGCGTCAGATGGAGCAGCATCATCAGACGAAGAAGGTAAAAAGAAAAAGACAAAAGAGGCGAAAGCAGCAGAGAAAGCAGCAGAGAAAGCAGCAGCAAAAGAGGCGAAAGCAGCAGAGAAAGCAGCAGAGAAAGCAGCAGCAAAAGAGGCGAAAGCAGCAGAGAAAGCAGCAGCAAAAGAGGCGAAAGCAGCAGAGAAAGCAGCAGAGAAAGCAGCAGCAGAGAAAGCAGCAGCAAAAGAGGCGAAAGCAGCAGAGAAAGCAGCAGCAAAAGAGGCGAAAGCAGCAGAGAAAGCAGCAGAGAAAGCAGCAGTCCTAGGCACCAGCGCGATGGCAATGCGCAGTGCTTGGTGGCAGGCAGCAGAGAAACAAGCCCACAAGGAAGCAAAAGCAAATGCAACACAAGCAGCGGTAGGACTTGCCACAAAAAAAGCGGAGAGATTAGCAGAGAGAAAAGTAGAGAAATCAGTAGCTAATGAAGAAGAATTAGTAGAAGAGAGTGAAGAGGAAGAAGAAGATAGCGTGTCTGTAATGCAATTTAATTATGAAGGGAAACTCTATCTGCTGGAGAGATATGGAGACCAAGTGTATGACAATGAGACCCATGAGGAGGTAGGTACGTGGGACGGGAGCCAGATTCAGTTTGAA
>FUWD013232994.1_pt1 | contig 105022 bp, 102 predicted proteins | sample 1063281 | NCBI WGS metagenome assembly FUWD01 (sample SAMEA79048168, study PRJEB19326) | metagenome | biome: marine | reverse complement strand
AAATAAGTAGTATTTCTCATATTTTAAAAAAAGCAAATTATGAACTTACTTATTTAAATGGAAACACGAATAGTTCTGGCATTAAAAATATGCTTCATACACTTAAATTTGACAAAATAATAGATAATAGTACTGCTAAAGGAGTGTTTAATCAAAGTGAATATGGCATAAGAGATTATGATCTGTTCGAGCTTGCCAAAATAGAAGTTTTAAATAAAATAGAAAAGAAAACACCTTTTGGTATATTTATATCAACTACAGATACCCATTTTCCAGATGGGATTTACGATAAGAGAATGGAGAATCATTTGGAAAGCAAGAATTCTAATCTAGAATTTATGGTAGCTTCTGTAGATTTTATGGTAGGTAAATTTATTAAGTTCCTCAAAAATGAAAATGTTTTAGAAAACACGATAATATTTATATTCCCCGATCATCTAAAAATGGGAGACCCTAATATATTTAATGAAAAAAAAGAAAGAAGTTTATATTTAATAAGCAATGCCAATAGTCATAAATTAAAAATTACTAATCTAAATACAAATTATCAAATAGACCTGCCTAAAATTATTTTAAACGGAATGGAGGTAAAACATAATGTTAAGTTTTTTTCTGAATATATAAATGAAGATAAAAATGAGTTCATTAAAAGAAATATTCCTTTGATTACAGAAATAAATACAAATGGTATATTTAGTTCGAGCATAAAACCATTTATTCTAAATAAGGCATCCACAAACTATGAAGTTTATAAAAAAGATAAATTAAGATACATAGCGCATTCAGGAGGAAAAATAGACAACCTAACTTATACAAACTGTAAAGAAGCCTTAGATTTAAATTATCAAAAAGGGTTTAGATTATTTGAGTTAGATATTATTTCTACAAGGGATAAGAAATATGTTGCAGCTCATGACTGGAAACACTGGTCTAAAATCACGAAATTTAAAGGGAGCCTTCCTCCAACATTAAATGAATTTTTAGAAACAAAAATATATAATACCTATACTCCCCTAGATATTAATGAGATAAACAAATGGTTTGCAAACCACAAAGATGCCGTTCTTGTTACTGATAAGATTAATGAGCCTATCGATTTTTCTGAAAAATTTATTGATAAAAAGAGATTAATGATGGAACTATTTGATTTAAATGCGCTGAAAGATGCCATCAAAGTTAACATAAAACCAATTGCTTCTCAATCAGTTATAGAAAAAGTGAATTTCAAAAAAATTAAAAAAATTGGAGTAAAACATATTGCAATTTCAAGAAATTTTATTAAAAACAACAAGGATATTTTAAAAAAATTTAAAGTTAATAACATGAAAGTGTTTGCTTATCATTTAAATTATAATGAAGGTTTTGACGAGGATTATGTTACAAAATATGAAATGGACTTTATTTTTGGAATTTATGCCGATGATTGGGATTTTTAATTAAGATGATCAAAGGAAAAAAACTAAAATGCTAGTAATAGCACTTATTGCTTTAAAACATTCTCTAAGAATACATTTTTTCTCGAAGTTCTTTAATTTTTGGATCAGATAAGTAATCTTCAAAAGTAGTATACCTATCGATTGCTCCCTTAGGTGTTAATTCTATAATTCTGTTTGCTACAGTTTGCGCAAATTCATGATCATGCGTAGATAGAAATATAGTTCCTTTGAAATTAATTAAAGCATTGTTTAAGGACTGTATAGATTCTAGATCTAAGTGATTTGTTGGTTCGTCTAAAATTAAAACATTTCCTCTTTTCATCATCATTCTAGACAACATACAACGCACTTTTTCTCCACCAGAAAGCACATTACTTTTCTTTAATGCTTCTTCTCCAGAAAATATCATTTTTCCTAAAAAACCACGAATAAAAACTTCTTCTCTTTCTTCTTCCGTTTGAGCATATTGTCTTAACCAGTCAACTAAATTTAAATTACCATCTTGAAAAAACGTTGAATTATCTAGAGGTAAATAAGATTGTGTTGTAGTAACTCCCCAAGAAAACTTTCCTCCATCTGCTTTCTCGTTATCTGTTATAATTTGATAAAAAGCGCTAATTGCTCTAGAGTTTTTAGAAATAATAGCAATTTTATCACCCTTGTTTAAATTTATATGAACCTTATCAAATAATTTTTCCTCTTCAAAATGTTTAGACAAACCCTCTACATTTAAAATTTGATCTCCTGCCTCTCTATCTCTATCGAAAATAATTGCAGGATAACGTCTACTAGATGGTTTAATATCTTCAACATTTAACTTCTCAATCATTTTTTTACGAGAAGTTGCTTGTTTCGATTTTGCAACATTGGCCGAAAAGCGTCTAATAAAATCTTCTAGTTCTTTCTTTTTATCTTCTGCTTTTTTATTTTGTTGTGCTCTTTGTTTTGCAGCTAACTGACTAGATTCATACCAAAAGGTATAATTACCTGAATAATGATTTATTTTACTAAAATCAATATCAGATATATGCGTACAAACTGAATCTAAAAAGTGCCTATCATGAGAAACCACAATTACCATGTTTTCAAAATTTGCTAAGAAATTTTCTAACCAAGAAATTGTTTCAAAATCTAAATCGTTGGTTGGCTCATCCATTATTAAGACATCAGGGTTGCCAAATAAAGCCTGTGCAATAAGAACACGAACTTTTTGCTTACCATCTAAATCTTTCATTAAGGTATAGTGCAAATCTTCTTTAATACCTAAATTAGATAACATAGCCGCCGCGTTAGAATCTGCGTTCCAACCATCCATCTCCTCAAAAATGATTTGTAACTCTCCTATTTTCTCTGCATTTTCATCCGTATAATCTGCATATAGTGCATCAATTTGCTTTTTAATTTTAAACAAATCTTTGTTTCCCATTACTACAGTTTCCAAAACTGGAAACTCATCAAATGCATAATGATCTTGAGTTAATACTGACATGCGTTTTCCTTTATCTAAATGCACTTGCCCCGAAGTAGGCTCTTGCACACCTGAAATAATTTTCAAGAAAGTAGATTTACCTGATCCGTTTGCTCCAATAATACCATAGCAATTTCCATTAAGAAACTTTGTATTAACTTCATCAAATAGAATACGTTTACCAAATTGGACAGATAGGTTAGAAACTGATAACATAAATAAGCTTTTTAAATTTGTGCAAAAGTACAAATTACATTTTTCTTTTCAACCTATAAACCCAATACTTTTGTTTGGATTTGCTATAAATTTGAGATATTACTTAAGAGTATTTTAACAGTGAATTAACAAATTTACCTGTTTCTAATTTCTACATTTGTAGTGTACCCTTGGGTTATTTTATTATGACAAAAAATATAATTTCATATATTCCTTTTTCTCTTTTACTTCTGTTTGCGTTAGGATGTACAACAAAAAATGGAAATTCTAAAACTTTTTTTGGAGGAAAGATTATAAACCCTAAAACTAAATTTGTTGTACTCTATTCCAATGATAAAATAATTGATACCTTATTGTTAAATGATAGAAATAAGTTTTTGGCAACTTATGACAATTTAGATGAAGGCTTGTATTATATTGAGCATGGTAACGAAAATCAGTATGTGTACCTTGAGCCAAAGGATAGTTTAATGCTGCGTTTAAATACTTGGGATTTTGACGAATCGTTGGTATTTGCTGGAAAAGGTGCAGAAAGAAATAATATTTTAATTGATATTTTTTTAGAAGGTGAAAATGAAAGAAAACTTTTTTACCAACTAAATAATCTTGAACCGAGAGCTTACAAAAATAAAATTGATTCTATCATTAATTTTAAACTGGATACCTTTAACGAATATATAGCAACACATCCGAATGAAACAGAAAGCTATTTAAAAATTTTAAAAATAGCCTTAACCTACCCTATTTATTCTTGGGTGGAAAGATATCCCATAAATCATATTTATACTTCTAGGAAAAAAGAATTCCCTAAAACAGATGCTTCGTTTTATGCCTACAGAACAGATTTAGATTATAACAACAATGCCTTAATGTATTATACCCCTTACGCAAGGTATATTACAAATTACCTTTATAATGTTACGTATGCTGCTGGTCATCAACCTATGAAAAATGGGTTTTCATCAGATTTTACGGTAGATTTATTAAATACAATTAATAATAAAATAAGTTCAAGTGATTCTAAAAACGCATTCTTAAAAAGAACTGTTTTAGATCATTTTTACAGAAAATCTAGCTGTAATATTAATAAAAAAACATTTGATACCTTTTTTACTTTATCTACAAATGAGGAACATAAAATTCTGATCAAAAATCTTTTAGCCGATAACGAATTAGTTCAGAAAGGAGATAAAATAAAGGGATTTAAAATTTCAGATTTCACTAATTACCCTGTAAAAATTGAGAAATTTACAATGAATAAAAATTCAGTACTTCTCTTTTGGAATAAAGAATACATTTCTAAATCTTTTATAGGTGCTAGGATTCTTTTTCTACAAAAAAGATATCCACAATTAAACTTTGCAATTATAGAGATTGATGGAAACAGCGACAATAGAATTAAAAATATAGATATTAAAAATCAGTATTTTATAAATTCTGAAAATTTAAAAAATAATTTCTTAAAAAGTAAGATGAATAGAACCATTCTTGTGAATAAGAATGGTATTGTAGAAAACGGTTATGCAGCTATTTCTTCTATAAATATATACAAGCAACTGCAGGAATTAAGTGAAATAAATTAAATAGCTGAAAGGTTGTTATATCGTGAATTTCCATTACCTTTGCACGATTTTAATTTTGAGGGAACTCAATAGAAAATCAAGTCCAAATATATAATTGGGTTTGCAGGTAGGCGTTCTGTGAATCTACAAAAACACAGTAATGTCAACATTTTTAGAATTAGGCTTAAAAGAGCCTATAAACAAAGCATTAACAGATTTAGGTTATGAAAAACCAACTGTTATTCAAGAAAAAGCAATACCTCAAATTATTTCATCTACAGACGATTTAAAAGCATTTGCGCAAACAGGAACTGGTAAAACAGCTGCTTTTAGTTTGCCAATATTAGAACTTTTAGATGATAATAGTGGTAATGTACAAGCTATTATTTTATCACCAACAAGAGAACTTGCAGTTCAAATTGGTAACAACATTAAAGACTTTTGTAAATATTTACCAAATGTTAAAGTAACTACGGTTTATGGTGGTTCTAGTATGGAAGATCAGATTAGGTCTTTAAAGAGAGGATCTCAAATTGTAGTAGGTACTCCAGGTAGAACTGTAGATTTAATTAAAAGAAGAGCTTTAAAATTAGGGAACGTAAAATGGTTAGTCTTAGATGAGGCTGATGAAATGTTAAACATGGGTTTCAAAGACGAATTAGATAAGGTCTTAGAAGCAACACCAGATACAAAACAAACTTTATTATTTTCTGCAACTTTTCCTAGAGAAGTTGAAGCAATTGCTAGAAACTACATGACAAAACCAGTTGAGATTACTTCTGGTGAAAAGAATGCAGGTTCAGAAAATGTAAGTCACGAATTTTATTCAGTTACAGAAAGAACTCGTTATCCTGCTTTAAAAAGAATTGCAGATTTAAATCCTGATATCTATGCAATCATATTTTGTAGAACTCGAAGAGAAACTCAAGAAGTTGCAGATAACTTAATTAGAGATGGCTATAGCGCAGATTCTTTACATGGAGATTTATCTCAAGGACAAAGAGATTCTGTAATGGGTAAATTCAGAAAAAGAACAATTAAAATATTAGTAGCTACTGATGTTGCTGCTCGTGGATTGGATGTTACTGAATTAACACACGTATTAAACCATAAATTACCAGATCAAATAGAAAACTATACTCATAGAAGTGGTAGAACTGGTAGAGCTGGAAATAAAGGTATTTCTATCGTTTTAGTAAACGGAAAAGAAAAAGGAAAACTAAGACAGATTGAAAGAATCATTAAAAAGAAGTTTGTTGAAGGTAAGGTTCCCTCTGGTAAAGAGATTGTTCAAAATCAATTGATGAATTTAATTGATAAAGTTCAAAGCACAGAGGTAAATGAATCTGAAATGGAAGAGTTTTTACCAAGTATCTATGAAAAATTAGAATCTTTAGATAGAGAAGAATTAATCAAGAAATTTGTTTCTTTAGAATTTAATACGATGTTAAAGTATTATGAAAATTCTAAAGATTTAAATGATTTATCTTCGAGAGATAATTCTAGAGCAAGAACAGAAAACGAAAACATGACTCGTTTTTTCATTAACATTGGTAGAAAAGATAGTTTAAATCCTGGAACATTAATTGGTTTAATTAATGACCAAAATATTGGTGATAAAGTAGAAATTGGGTCTATAGATATTTTAGATACTTTCTCTTTCTTTGAAATTGACAAAAACTTTGAAGAAAAAACCTTAGAAGCTTTTGCTTCTAACCAACCAGATTTTGAGGGACGTTCAGTAAATATAGAAATTACTAAAAAAGAACGTTCTGGCGGCGGAAAAAGAGGTGGAAGAAAACCTTTTGGAGGCAAGAAAGAAGGTGGTGGATTTGGAAGACGCAGAGAAGGTTCATCCTCATCAAGAAGAAGTGATTCTGGAAGTAGCCGAGGATCTTCAGACAGACGTTCATCTGACAGACCAGACAGAAGTTCTGGAGGAGACAGAAAGTCTTCTGGTGGATTTGGAAGAAAACGTAAAGAAAGTTAGAAAGAAATTCTAATAAAATATAAGACCTCATAAACTAAAAAGTTTATGAGGTTTTTTTTTACAGAATACTCTAGAACAAAATGAAAATTGCTATTAAAATAAAAACAACAAATTGAGACCATTTTAGATACAAACCAATTGTACTATTGTTTCTTATAGATTTAGAAATTGTACCAGCAAGTATTGCTATTGTAGAAAAAATAAAGAAAGAAACAAACATAAAAATAAATCCTAAAATATAAAATTGACTTATCATACTTAAGCTGTCACTGAACAAAAAACCTGGAAAAAATGCCAAGAAAAATATAGAAACCTTCGGATTTAATACATTCATTAAAAAACCTTGCTTAAAAAGCTGTCTTATAGTTTTCTTTGGGGTAATTTCTTCAGATAAAAGAATACTCGCATCTGTTTTATATACTTGGAATGCAAGATATAAAAGATATATTGAACCGAAGATTTTAATTACCGTATATAAATATTCAGATGCCCTTATAATCGCAGAAACTCCAAAAGCTAATAAAGTTGTGTGCACCAAGCAACCAGAAATTAAACCAATAACCGTGGCTAATCCAAAATTTCTTCCATTCACAATACTTTGTGTTAAAACAAAAATATTGTCTGGACCTGGTGAAATTGCTAAAATAGAAGTTGCCAATGCAAAAGACAAAAGTGTTTCAATCATTAAAGTAAAAATACACATTTTTGCTATTCCTTAAAACAGTAATCTTTAAATAAAACCGCGTTACGCAAATACTAACATTAAAGACAAAAAATTAAAATAAAAACCACTAATTTAAAAATAAAACTCTATGTTTTTTGTTTATTATTAATCAGAATAAATTAAACAAAATTAATAACTTACCTCTCAAATTACTTACCTTTGTACCCAGAAAAACATCAAATTGTTCAGTGTTTTTAGAATTTAAAAAATAATTAAATTTTAAATATATTTAATCACTCACGAAGATTCAGGTTTATAAGTTAATAATATGTTTTAAGATTTATATTAAAATAAATGAGTTTTATAATTATTTTTGCGACATTTTTAGGAATGGAATTTATGGCTTGGTGCACACACAAGTTTGTAATGCACGGTTTTCTATGGAATTTACATCAAGACCACCATGTGCCAAATAAAAAGAGTTTCTTCGAAAGAAATGACGTTTTCTTCCTAATATATGCCGTTCCCTCCTGGCTTTGCATTATGCTCGGTTCTATGTTCGCTTTATGGTGGGTAATGTATATTGGATTTGGAATATTAGCATATGGTATTGCATACTTTTTAGTCCATGAAGTATTTATTCACCAACGCTTTAAATGGTTTAAAAAAAGTGAAACAGTCTACTTAAAAGCAATTCGTAGAGCACATAAAATACATCACAAGCATATAGGTAAAGAAAAAGGAGAGTGTTTTGGAATGCTTATAGTTCCTTGGAAATATGTAAAAGATGAGCTGAGAAAAGTAAAAGCTTAAATTCTTACTTTGAAAAATATAGCTACAAAGAAGATGAATTCAGAAATAACCAATATATAATATTTAAATCGCTGTGAAAAAAGCTGTAATTATTGGTTCGGGAATTGCTGGTATTGCCTCTGCAATTCGATTACAAAATAAAGGGTATAGTGTTCTAATACTTGAAAAAAATGACTATCCTGGCGGAAAAATTACGCAACTTACTGGTAATGGATTTCGATTTGATGCGGGGCCTTCCCTTTTTACAATGCCTAATTTAGTTACTGAACTTTTTGAAATTTGTGGTAAAAAAACTTCTGATTATTTTAACTATGACCGACTTAACATTTTATGCAATTATTTCTATGAGGACGGAACAAAAATTTCAGCAAATTCAGACATTCCTACTTTTGCAAAAGAAATGAGTGAAAAAACAAGTGATTCTGCCGAAAGCGTAAAAAAACATCTCGAAAAGAGTGCTTTTATTTATGACGCTACAGAAGAACAATTCCTGAATAAATCACTACATAAAATAAGCTCTTTTCTTTCATTTTCAACCTTAAAATCTATATTCAAGCTTCCTTTTCTAAAAATTTTTAGTTCAATGAATCAAGTAAATGAAAAGGCATTTAAAGATTCTAAAACAATTAAAATATTTAACAGATATGCTACTTATAATGGTTCTAACCCTTATAAAGCACCAGGTATTTTAAATATAATTCCTCATTTAGAATTTGGTTTAGGTGCATATTTACCAAAAGGAGGTATGCATGAAATAACGAATAGTTTGGTTCAGTTAGCAAAGGAAATAGGAGTAAAATTTCATTTTAACACCGAAGTAACTGCTATTAAAACAATAGATAATTTAGCAAAAAGCGTACAAACAAAATCAGATAACTACAAAGCAGATATTGTTATTTGCAATGCAGATATACATACAGTCTACGAAAAGCTATTACCATCAGTTAAAAAACTTAAAAAAGTTGATGCTCAGGAACGCTCGAGCTCTGCACTTATATTCTATTGGGGAATTGGAAAAGAGTTTCCTGAATTAGACGTGCACAATATTCTATTTACGGAAGATTATAAAACAGAGTTTAAACATCTATTTGAGTCTAAAGACATCTATAAAGACCCAACCATTTACATCAATATTACTAGTAAACATATTAATCAAGATGCACCTAAAGGTAAAGAAAATTGGTTTGTAATGATTAATGTACCCTCTATTTATGAGCAAGATTGGGATAAAATGATTGCTACAGCAAAAGAAAATATTTTAATTAAGATATCAAAAATTTTAGGTGAAGATATTGAAAGTTTAATAGAATTTGAGGAACAACTAACGCCACAACTTATACAAGATAAAACAAATTCTTATAAGGGTTCTTTATACGGAACTTCAAGTAATAGCAAGTTTTCGGCTTTTCTAAGGCATAAAAATTTCTCTTCAGATTACAAAAACCTGTTTTTCTGCGGTGGTAGTGTACATCCTGGAGGAGGAATTCCGTTAGCACTTTCTTCAGCAAAAATTATTGATAAATTAATTAAATGATTAAATCTAACTCTATAGAAAATCGGTGTATTAGTATTTTGCTTTTATTCTACTTTTTTGGACTATTAGGAATATGTATTCCAAAAACCAGAGATCTTTTTCTAACTCTTACACCTCTTAACTTGTTTATTACACTGGCTATTTTTTATAAAGTAAATAAAGATTACAGTCTACAATTCTTAGTACTTTCTTTACTTGTATTTCTTCTTGGTTTTTCTGTGGAAGGAATTGGCGTTGCTACAGGTGTCTTATTTGGAAGTTATTCTTACGGGAGTGCATTTGGATTTAAACTTTTTGAAACACCTATTATGATTGGAGTAAATTGGTTGTTTCTAGCGCTTAGCACGTACGGTATAGTTCAATTCTTTACAAATAAAGGGATTTGGCTTATTTTAGTGTCGCCTATCTTAATGACGTGCTTAGACCTATTAGTAGAACCTGTTGCAATGAAACTCGGCTTTTGGCACTGGAAAAACGATATCATTCCTATACAAAATTATGCAATGTGGTTTTTAACGAGCATACTTATGCACAGTGTAATTTATCTTTTTAAACCCAAAATAAATGCTAAAATAAGTTTTATTATTATTGGTATATCTGCTCTATTTTTTGGTTTTTTAAATATTTTACTTTAAGTAAGAGTACCTTTTATTATTATAATAATAAACAAAAAATAAGTTACTTTTTAAGAAGTGCATTGTTAATTTTCTTTATTAAACCAGGACCTTCATATATAAAACCTGTATAAATTTGTACTAAATCTGCTCCGGCATTTAACTTTTCTAAAGCATCCTCGGCGGAATGAATTCCTCCTACTCCAATAATAGGAAAAGATTTATTAGAGGTATCTGCTAAATATTTAATTACTTGAGTACTTTGATCTTTTATAGGTTGACCACTAACCCCACCATTCCCTATTTCTTGTAAACGCTCTTTGGATGCATTTAAGTTATCTCTTGTAGTGGATGTATTTGAGGCAATTACACCATCAATCTTTGTTTCTGCAACCAATTCTATAATTTCATCTAGTTGTGAATTATTTAAATCTGGTGCAATTTTCAGTAAAATAGGTTTCTTAATTTTAAATAAATTATTCTGACTCTGACATTCAGTAATTAATTCTAATAAATAATCTTTGTCACTTAATTTAGCATGACTTCCCACATTTGGGCAACTTACATTTAAAACGAAATAATCTACGAATGGATGTAGTTCTTTAAAAACATCTAAATAATCTTGAGTATAATCTTCTAACTTTGTTTCCGTATTTTTTCCAATGTTACCGCCAATAATTACTTTGTGTTTGTTCTTTTTTAAATTTTTAATAGCCTCTTCTACACCATCATTATTAAAACCCATGCGGTTTATTATTCCTTGATCATTTTTTAAACGAAATAATCTTTTCTTAGGGTTTCCAAGTTGTCCTTTTGGTGTAACTGTTCCAATCTCTATAAAACCAAAACCAAAATTAGCTAATTCATTGTATAAAACTGCATTTTTATCAAAGCCTGCAGCCAAACCTACTGGGTTGATAAAAGTTAATCCAAATAACTTGCGTTCTAATTTTTTGTTTTTTACTTGATATAAACTTCTAAAAATGGAGGCTACAAAAGGAATTTTGCATAAAAATTTGATCAAAGAAAAGGTGAAATAATGAACTTTTTCCGGATCAAATAAAAATAAAATTGGTCTTATTATTAATTTGTACACTTAAATTTATTGTTTTTAATTATTGTAATCTCTAAAAAAAATTATTTTATCTTAGAACAGCATCTAAATTCTTTTCGAATGTCTGTTGTAATTTCTGCATTATTTTTTCAATCTGTTTATCTGCCAGTGTCTTTGTTTCGTCTTGAATTAAAAAACTAATGGCGTATGATTTTTTCCCTTGTGGTAACTTGTCACCTTGGTAAACATCAAATAAATCAACCTCTTTTAGTAAGTTTTTCTCTGATTGGAAAGCCAAGTTATAAATTTCTTTAAATTCTGTTTTAACATCTAATAATAAAGCTAAATCTCTTTTAACTGAAGGAAACTTAGGTAAAGCTGTTACTTTTATACTTTTATTACCCGTTATTTTTAAAATAGTGTCCCAGTTAAAGTCTGCAAATAAAACTTCTTGTTTAATTCCGAATTCCTGTAATAAACCTTTTTTTATTACCCCAAACTCCACCAACTTCATTTTACCTAAGCTTAATGTAATTCCTTCAGAAAAAACATCTTGTTTTGTTGGCGTTGTTTTTAAATTATCAATTCCTACCCTATTTAAAATATTTGTAATAATTCCTTTTAAGTAAAAGAAGTCAGAAACTTTAGATGTTGTTTTCCAACTATCGGCTGTTCTATTTCCTGTTATAAATAAAGTAAGATGTTTGTCCTCTTGATATTTTGCATTGTATTTATGATATGTTTTTCCAAACTCATAAAATTTTAATGAATTATTTTTCCTATTAATATTATAAGAAACACTTTCTAAGCCACTAAATAGTAAAGATTGACGAAGTACTTTTAAATCATTACTTAATGGGTTTAACATCTCTACATTCGACTCCTCGCTTAGATTATTAGATAATGCTACATATTCTGGCTTTGTTAAAGAATTTGCCATTGTTTCATTAAAACCTAAAGCGGTTAATTGGTTAGCTATAATATTTTCTATTTTAGTTTCTTTATTAGAATCAAATGAAATTGAAGTATTTAATTTATGAGAAAACTCTATATTATTGTAACCATAAACTCTTAAAATCTCTTCAATAATGTCTGCTTCGCGTTGTACATCTGTTCTATAGGAAGGAATAGTTAAACCCAAACCTCCTTCAGTTTCACTATTAATTTTAATTTCTAAAGAGGCTAAAATTTTCTTGATAGTTTCTTTAGGAATCTCTTGTCCTATTAAACGATATGCATTTTCATAAGAAAGAAACACCTGGTAATCTTCAATTTTTTCAGGGTAAAAATCTGAAATATCAGAGCCCATTTTACCATCAGCATATTCTTCTATTAATAAGGCTGCTCTCTTTAAAGCATATTTAGTTAAAGTTATATCTATTCCTCTTTCAAAACGAAAAGAAGCATCTGTGTTTAGTGCATGTCTTTTAGCTGTTTTTCTCACAGCAATAGGATTAAAATAGGCACTCTCTAAAAAGATTGAGTTTGTATGCTCTGTTACTCCAGATTTACTTCCTCCAAAAACTCCAGCAATACAAAGTGGATCAGAGTTTGCATCACAGATCATAATATCTTCTGATGACAATGATCTTTTAACCCCGTCTAAAGTTGTGAAGGGTGTACCTTCTGATAAAGTTTTTACAAGAATCTTATTGCCTTTAACCTTTTGAGCATCAAAGGCGTGGAGTGGCTGTCCTAACTCGTGTAACACGTAATTTGTAATATCAACAATATTATTTTTAGGTGTTAAACCAATAGATTTTAGTCTATTTTGAATCCATTCTGGAGAATCTTTCACAGTAACATCTGTAATTGAAATTCCACAATATCTTGGAGCCTGATCTTTATTATCTACTTCGACGTCGAAACGCAGAGTTCTTTCATCTACATGAAAATCACTAACAGACGGAGATATTAATTCTAAATTAATGTCTTGTTGCATTAAACCTGCACGTAAATCCCTAGCAACCCCAAAATGACTCATTGCATCTGATCTATTTGGTGTTAGACCAATTTCAAAAATTTCATCAACCTCTATATCAAAAACTTCTGCAGCAGAAGTACCTGCTTTTAAGGCTTCATCAAGAACCATGATACCATCATGACCAGCACCTAGACCTAATTCGTCTTCAGCACAAATCATTCCATGACTCTCTTCCCCTCTTATCTTTCCTTTTTTTATTTTAAAGCCTACTCCTTTATCATCATATAAAGTAGTACCAATAGTTGCAACAGGAACTTTTTGTCCAGCCGCTACATTTGGTGCACCGCAAACAATCTGAACAGGTGCATCTAAACCTAAATCTACAGTCGTAATTTTTAGCCTATCTGCATTTGGATGCTGTATACATGTTAAAACTTTACCTATTACAATGCCTTTTAAACTCCCTTTAATAGATTCTCTGGTTTCAATACCCTCTACTTCTAAACCTAAATCAGTTAATAGCTCTCCAGTTTTCGAAGCCTCCCAATCTATTTGTAAAAACTGTTTAAGCCAATTGTATGATATTTTCATAATCCTTTTTAGTCGATTTGCAACTGCAAATTTAACCAATTTTTTGCTGATTAGAAATACAAATAGCAGATTGTTAATAGATAGTTCATAATTAAATATTTAGTGAAAGTTATGTTTGTTTTATTTCTAATGCGCTAAAATAAGATCATTTACTGAGGAGTTCATAAATCTATAAAAATAAAGAAATAGCAACAATCGTTAGACCAAGAATATTTATAAAATTTAAAATAAAAAAAATCTAAATAAAAAATTTAATTAATTATATGTAAAGCATGAAACAACTCCCTAGTAACTAAAAAATTATTTCTATTACAATAAAAGTTAACTGAAAATTCTGCTATCTACTTTCTTGTATAATATAAAATACAAATTTGCAAAAAGAGTTCCTATTATAATTCCTACCGAAATATCTAATGGAAAATGGACACCTAAATACACTCTACTATAAGCGAAAACTAAAGGAAATAATAAAATAAAATATATGTATTTGTATTTTTCTCTTAACAAAAGAACAGTAAAAACAGAGAAAAATGTAGATGTAGTTGCATGGCCAGACATGAAACTAAAACTCTGTGGTTTTATAAATATTCTTAAAAGATGTTTAATCTCAGGGTCATTATTAGGCCTTAATCTTTCTACCGAATTCTTTATCAAGTTTGTAAACTGATCTGAAAAAGCAACCAATAAAATCATAGAAATGATAACTACACCTCCGCGCTTCCAACCAAAATTTTTAATCACTAAAAAAATGATAAAAATGAACAATGGTGCCCAATTAAATTGGTGCGTAATTCCGAGCCAAAGTGTATCCCAGTTTTCAGTACCTAAATTATTTAAATAAATAAGTAATTCTTTGTCTTTTTGTATAATGTCGAACAAATTAATTGTCAATTTTTAAGATTTCTACTTCAAAAACTAAATCTGATTTTGATGGAAAAGGACCGAATTTTTGATTTCCAAAACCAATAGTGTAGGGAATAAAAAAACGTGATTTCTCACCTAACTTCATCGTCAGAAGTCCTTCCTTTAAGCCACTTATCATTGGTTTTTGTATGTTATTTAAGTCAAAAACAATAGGTTTTCCCAAATCATCTGAAGAGTTCATTTTTTTACCATCCGCAGTATACAATGTATAATTGGCAGTCACTCTTTTTGAAAGAAAAACTTTTTTACCTTTTGTTTTTTTTAATTTTAAAACACGTAAACCAGTACCTGTTCTCTTTGCCCTAGACTCTTCCATTTCTATTAAAAAAGATTTCTTTTTTAATAGATAACTAGCGTATCTCTCTTCTTCTATTTTATTTTCTTCTTTCGCTATTTCCTCTTGAGACTTGTTAAATTTAAGAACCTCTTCATCAAAAGTTTTCGCTGCATTGAAATCTTTAGCCTTAGCACCTATTCTAATAATATTTATAGTAATAATGGTATCCTTCTGAGAAACCTTATTTATTACTTCCATTCTTGTTACGTTAATTGCATTCTTTAATTGTAACGTATCTGTATGTGTTTTTTGTAACTTTTTTAATTCAATAGAATTTAGAATAGCTTTGCCGAAAACACTATGTTTTCCATCTAAATGTGGTATTGCTCTATGGGTTATAAAGAACTGACTATTATTTGTTAATGGTCCTCCATTTGCCATAGACAGCACCCCTTCATCATCATGCTTATAAATAATATTTCCATTTTTATTTCTTGGGAACTCATCCCCGAAAAAATATCCTGTACTTTTTCTTCCTTCGGAAGTAAAACCACCAGCCTGAATTACAAAGTTTGGCACAACTCTGTGGAAAATAATATTATTGTAAAAATTTTTACCTTTTAAGGAGTCTGCTAACATACTGTTTGTACCCTCAACTAAAGCAATAAAATTTGCAACAGTTTTAGGTACATATTCAGTATGTAATTCTAATAAAATATTCCCTTTATTTGTTTGAATCTCTGCATATATACCAGCTTCCAATCCTTTATATTTAGCTGGAATACAAGATGTTAAAAACACAAATATTATAGAAATAAAGAAAAATTTCTGCATATTTTTATTTTAATACTTCTAATAATTCAATTTCAAATATTAGCGTAGAAAAAGGCTTGATATTTTCACCTCTTTGTTGCGCACCATAAGCTAATTCTTGAGGAATAAAGAATTTATACTTCGACCCTTCATTCATTAACTGAACACCTTCTGTCCAACCTTTGATTACTTGGTTTAAACCAAATGTAGCTGGTGTTCCTTTATCTACCGAACTATCAAAGATATTTCCCTCTATATTTGTACCATGGTAATGCACTTTTACTTTTGTTGTTGGTCCTGCTGGTTTTTCACCTGAACCTTCTTTTAAAACAATATATTGAATACCACTTTCTGTAGTTTGCACTCCTTTTTTAGATTTATTAGCTACTAAAAAATCCTCTCCTGCTTTTTTATTTTCCCCAAATTTAGCTTCTGCTGCTTTTGATGCTGCTGCTTGTTGCTCTTCCATTTGAGCTTGTTGCTTCTTTTTAAAATAGCCACTTAACACCTCTTGCATATCTTTTGCATCAATTAATAAGTTAGTAGAATCTAAGCCATTTCTAATTCCTTGTGCTAGCATTACTTTATTTACTTCACTAAAGTTTGATTTTAACTGACCACTCATACTTAGACCCACTGCATAACTAACTGAATCTAATTCTGTTTCTAAACTTTTTACGTCCTGTACTTGGTTTCCACATGAAAACATAGAAACTGTTATTGCTACGACTGCTAATTTTTTTACTAATTTCATCTTTTTTAATTTATTTAATATTTAATAATGTTACTTTACTTTTAATAGTTTTGTTTATTCCAATTTTATTTCCATCACCAGAAATGCCAAAAGCATTGTAAGACGGAATTACAAATATAATAGTTTCTCCCACTTTCATCAACTTTATTCCCTTTTGAATTCCGGAAATAAAATCTTCCTTATCTACCATGTAATTTTTAATACCTAAGGTCTCTTTACTGTATAAAATAATATCACTTAAATCTCTAATATCATAAGTTAACTCTGCGATATCTCCTGTTTTCGGGGTTACTAAATCTTCTTGTATTCGATGAACATAGGTATACCAAAATCCGTTTGGTGAGGTTTTATAAATATTGAGACTATCTCTTTCTATATATTTTAAAATTTCAGCTTCTTCTAATAGAATTATTTTTTTCGTGGCTGCAATGTTTTCTTGAAATATTGTAGCCGAGGGTTTTGGGTTTATAGGTCTTCTTGCTTGAGGAGCGGAACAACTTAGAAACCATAAAAAAATAAAAAACAAACTATACTTCATAAGATCTATTTAATTCATTTTTATATGCTGGCAACAATTCTTTGAACACAGCAATGACCTCTTCAACAGAACCAATGAACTTACCTCCTGCTGCGTTGTCATGTCCGCCGCCGTTAAAATGATTTCTAGAAAACTGATTTACAGAAAAATTTCCTTTGGATCTTAAAGAAATTTTAATAATATGTTGTTCTTTATCTTCAATAAAAATAGCTGCAAAAATAATACCCTTTAAGGAAAGTGCATAATTAACTACACCTTCTGTATCTCCTTTTTGAAAATCAAACTTTTTCTTTTCTGCCTCTGTAAGTGTAATAAATGCTGTTTTATATGCTGGTAAAATCTGTAAATTACTAAGTGCTTGTCCTAACAATAATAATCTGCCATAAGAATTAGCATCATACACGTTGTTATGTATTTTATCGTTTTGAGCACCTCTTTCAATTAAATCTGCAATAATTCTATGCGTTTTACTGGTAGTAGATCGAAACCTAAACGAACCAGTATCTGTCATAATTCCTGTATACAAACAAGTTGCAATTGCTTCATCTATCAAATCTAAATCGTTGTTCATTTCAATAAATTGATATACCATTTGACAGGTAGCACATATTTCAACATCAGAATACATATATTTTACGTCATCTGGCTGTTGATGATGGTCTATCATTACAAAATCATTTGGATACTTTTCTAACGTCTTTTGCATGTCGAAACCAACTCTATGCAATGCATTAAAATCAAGGAGAAAAATAATATCTGATGCGTTTATAGCTTTCTGAGATTGACTATTCTGCCAATCAAACCGATAAGTGTTTTCTGAACCCGGCAACCAATGTAAAAAATCTGGATATTCATTTGGCACAACAACAGTGGCATTATGACCTTTTTTTGTCAAATAATGTTGTAGACCTAAAGTAGATCCCATAGCGTCTCCATCTGGATTTCTATGACCTATTAATACAATATTCTTTGGTTTACTAAGAAAGCTTTTTAATGCCTCAAATCCTTTTAAAATCATACTAGGCGAATATACAATTTATTAACATTGTTCAAAATAAATATTGGTTTACATTTGTAGATAAACCAAACTATTTAATTTTGAAAAAAATTTTAAAAATCTGCTTTTTTATAATATCCTTTTTACTTCTTTCTTGTAACACAATAAAAAAAGCAGCATATCAAGAAAAAAATGATTTTACCATTGCTTTTGGTTCTTGCAATAAGCAAAATATTGAAAATATTTTATGGAAAGAGATCATTAAGAATAAACCAAATTTATGGATTTGGGGTGGTGATAATATTTATGCTGACACGCATGATATGAATAAATTAAAAAATGAATATGCTACTTTAAAAAACCAAAAAGGGTATTTAAGTCTCACGAATAATATTCCTGTGATGGCAACATGGGATGATCATGATTATGGAAAAAATGACAGTGGTATTGAATCTCCCACAAAAAAGGAAGCACAACAAGTTTTCTTAGATTTTTTAAATATTGATATTACAAGCCAAAGAAGAAAGCAAGAAGGTATTTATCATTCAAAGAATTTTAAAACTAAAGAGGGAAGTATAAAAGTAATAATTTTAGACACAAGGTATTTTAGAACTGCATTGACAAAGTCTACAAAAAATAGTAAAAGATTTATGCCAAATGTATATGGCAGCGGCACAGTTTTAGGAGCAATCCAATGGCAATGGCTAACAAATGAATTGGAGAATTCTTCAGCAGACTTCAATATTATTGTAAGTAGTATACAAGTTTTAGCAGCTGAACATGGTTTTGAAACTTGGGGTAATTTTCCGCATGAAGTAGAAAAATTAAAAAAACTTATTGTAAAAAGTAATGCGAAAGGAGTATTATTACTATCTGGTGATAGACATATTTCAGAGTTTTCGAAAACAACAGTAGCAAATCTTTCTTTTCCTTTAATAGACTTTACCTCTAGCGGACTTACACATGCTTACAGAGGGTTTACTAATGAAAAGAACAAATATAGAGTAAAAGCTGTAGTTTCTAATATTAGCTTTGGGGTCTTAAAATTTGATTTTAAAACTCATAAAGTAACGATGCAGATGAGAGGAAAAAACAACAAATTATTGCAAGAATTATTTCAAGTATATCCTTAACCTATTATTAACAAAAAATATGTAATTTTGCCAAAAATTAAAAAATACGATGGCAACAAATAGAACATTTACAATGCTTAAACCAGATGCTGTAGAAAACGGACATACTGGTGCAATTTTAGACAAAATTAATGCTGCAGGATTTAGAATTGTAGCTTTAAAGAAAACACAAATGACAACTGCAGATGCAGAAGCTTTTTATGCTGTTCATAATGAGCGTCCGTTTTTTGGTGAATTAGTAGAATTTATGACAAGAGGACCAGTTGTGGCTGCAATCTTAGAAAAAGAAAACGCTGTAAACGATTTTAGAACTTTAATAGGTGCTACAAACCCAGCAGATGCTGCAGAAGGAACTATTAGAAAATTATATGCAACTTCTATGGGAGAAAATGCTGTACATGGTTCTGATTCAGACGAAAATGCACAAATTGAAGGAAACTTTCACTTTTCTGGAAGAGAGCAATTTTAGGGATTTATAGTCTAAGCAATATTTAGTGAAAACTCGTAACTTTGGTTGCGAGTTTTTTTTTAGCACAAATTTAAAACACAAACACATATAAGTTTAAACATAAAAAAAACAAAAATTTGTATCAGGAAAAGTAATTAGATTACTAGTTGGAATTATCGTAGGTTTTAAAAAAAAACAGGCTTTTTGCTCAGTATAGCAATCGCTATTGGTTCAGGAGTTGGAAAGTCTTTGGGAAAAAAAAGGTGATACTAAAAATGAAAATAATTCAGCTTTCAAATAATAAAATAATCTTAAAAAACTAAATCAACATCAATTTAGAGATAATCTCCTCTCCTATTTCTTCGTTCATCATTTTTATAATTTTATCTTTCCCATAGCTTAATTCTTCACGTAAAACAGAAGAGTTTAATTGAATAACTAATGTTTTATTGTGCAATTTCACAGATGTGGTATGTGTTGCCACTCCTTGCCCCATCATCTTATGCCAAGTTTCTTCAATTTTAATTTTCTGCATTCCTTTTGTCAACTTATTTTCTTTGATAAAAAGTTGCATTAAATCTTCAATAGAAAAAGAATCGTTTTCTCTTTTGGCCATGTTTGTTTCATTTTTCGCTTTTGGCTACATGCCAATGCTAATTGAATTATTTAAACTTCACTATAATTTAAAAATCTGATAGGGTTTATTGCTTTGTTTTACAATATTCTCTGTTCTTTCGGAGTGCGTATCGGTAATAAATATTTGTCCGAATTCGTCATTATCTACTAAATTGATAATTTGTAAAACTCTGCTTTCGTCTAATTTATCAAAAATATCATCTAACAATAAAATAGGCACTACATTGGATTGTTGCTTTATAAATTCAAACTGTGCAAACTTTAAAGCTATTAAGTATGATTTCTGTTGCCCTTGAGAACCAAACTTCTTAATAGGATAATTACCTATTTCAAAACTTAAATCATCTTTATGAATGCCTGAAGACGTGTATTGTAACATTTTATCTTTTTCTAAAGACTGCTGTAGTAAATCTTTCATAGAAAAATCATTTAACTGACTCTTATAAACCAAATTTACAGTTTCTTTATCATCTGAAATTATTTGATATTTCTCATTAAATATAGGAATAAATTTCTCGAGAAACACTTTTCTTACCTCAAAAATTCTTGCACCATACTCCGAAAGCTGCTCATTATAGACCTCTAAATTTAAAGCATCAAAGGTTCTATTTGCTGCAAAATATTTTAATAACGCATTGCGCTGACTTAAAACCTTATTATAAGACAGTAAATCCTTTAAGTAGTTTTTATTCTGTTGAGAAATTACACCATCTATAAATTTACGTCTTGTATCGCTGCCTTCTGTAACCAAATCTCTATCTGCAGGAGAAATAATTACAAGCGGTAATTGCCCAATATGTTCAGAAAACTTCTCATAACTTTTTCCATTTCGTTTTAAAACCTTCTTTTGTCCTTTTTTTAAACTGCAAACAATCTTTTCATTTCTATCATTCAAAACATAGTCTCCTTCTATCATGAAAAAAGCTTCGCCATGCCTAATATTTTGAACTGCGACCGAATTAAAGTAACTTTTAGCAAAAGATAAATAATAAATAGCATCTAAAATATTGGTTTTTCCAACACCGTTATTACCTACAAAGCAATTTATTTTCTGTTGAAAATCAAATGATTGCGATTCTAAATTCTTGAAATTAACTAAAGAAAGCTTCTGTAAATACATGAATAAAATTGGGTCTTTGAAACGAATTGCAAATTATTGAAAATTTTGCGAATTATCTGCTTTTTAAATCCAATAAAAAAAACTAAATTTGTCGCCAATAATTTTTAGGAACTATGGCAACTTACAAGAAAAAATATAAGGCAGAAGGTAAAAAAGAACAAGCACAGTTTGACGAATCTGAATTCGAAACAGCTGGTGTTTTAAACACTTTAGACGAAACTGCTTCGAAGTCTGAAAAATGGATTGAGCAAAATAGCAAAGCTTTATTTTTAAGTTTAGTAGCTGTTGTGGTTATCTTCTTATCATATTTAGGTTATAATAAATATATTTCAGAACCGAATGAACTAGAAGCTTCTAACGAGTTATCTTTTCCAAGAAAATATTACGATCAAGCTTCTACAGCAGGTTCAGGAATAGATTCTTTATTGGTATTAGGTTTGGAAGGTGCAGATGGAAATTACGGTTTCTTAGATATTTCAAAATCTTACAGTGGAACAAATGCCGGAAATTTAGCTAATTATTATGCAGGAGTTTCATATTTAGAAATGAAACAATATGACAAAGCAATTGAATATTTAGAAAAATTTAATTCTGATGATGAAATGTTAGGTCCTATTTCTTTAGGTGCAGTTGGAGATGCTTTTGCAGATGTAAATCAACCAGAAGAGGCTTTAGAATATTATGTAAAAGCTGCTAATAGAAAAAATAATGGGTTTACTACCCCTTTATTTTTATACAAAGCAGGTTTAACTGCTATGGAATTAAAGCAATTTGATAAAGCAGAATCTTTATTTACTAAGATTAAAGAAAACTATCCAACATCTGACCAAGGTAGAGATGTTGAGAAATTTATAAATGCTGCTAAATACGCAAAATAGTATTTAGAAATTAGGCTTTCAAGAGTTCGAAAAAATCGAACATCTAAAGACCAAAAACTAAGAACTAAAATATGGCAACAACTAATTTATCATACTACGATAAAGCAACAATCCCAAATGCGAAGTCTTTTCGATTTGGGATTGTTGTTTCTGAATGGAATCCAGAAATTACAAGAAACCTACAAAAAGGTGCAATTGAAACGTTAATTGATTGTGGTGCAATTAAAGAAAATATTATTTCTTGGGATGTGCCTGGAAGTTTTGAATTAGTGTTTGGCTGTAAAAAAATGATTCAATCCCAGCAATTAGACGCTATTATTGCTATTGGAAATGTAATTCAAGGAGAAACAAAACATTTTGATTTTGTTTGTGAAGGAGTTACACAAGGTATTGTAGATTTAAATATTAAGCATGACATACCTGTTATTTTCTGTGTATTAACAGACGATACCAAACAGCAATCTATAGATAGATCTGGCGGTAAACTGGGTAATAAAGGCATAGAATGTGCCGTTGCTGCCGTAAAAATGGCGGCTATAAAAAATATTGATAGAAAAAGTGATAGCATCGGTTTTTAACATCCCCTTTACTTTCTGCATTTATTAAGAATACTTTTTACATCATTTTTAGCAAGTTTACTTTAAATTCTTTAAATTTGATTTGCTTTTACTATTCGTATGCAAATTGATTTATCCGATGCATCTTTTTACCAACTATTTCTAAACCTATGGGATTTTTAAAACGTACAAATAAAAAATTTGATTATCAACCTCGATTTTATAAGGGAGAAGGAAATCCTTTTAAAATTGAGCACAAACTAGATCAGTTTAGAACTACCGCAGGAAAAAACAAAGGAATAAAAGGGAAATTTAGTGACGCTTTTGGTGATCTGAAAATGAAATCTGAAAAAAGAACTGCCAGAACATTCCTCATAATTATTACTATTTTAGTTTTAATTTTTCTTTACATTATAGATTTCGATTTATCCATATTTATAACGAATTAATGTCTGATATAATTCAACTTTTACCAGATCATGTTGCAAACCAAATTGCTGCAGGAGAAGTAGTTCAACGCCCTGCCTCTGTAGTAAAAGAGTTATTAGAAAACGCAATTGATGCTGGTGCTACCAATATAAAATTATTACTTAAAGATGCTGGAAAAACGCTTATTCAAGTAATTGATGATGGAAAAGGAATGAGCACGACAGACGCCAGGATGAGTTTTGAGCGCCATGCTACTTCTAAAATTCAAAAAGCAGAGGATCTATTTAATTTAAGTACAAAAGGCTTTAGAGGAGAAGCTCTGGCTTCTATTGCTGCTATTGCACATGTAGAGTTAAAAACAAAACCAGTAAACGAAGAGTTAGGAACTAGCATCAAAATTGAAGGAAGTAAAATAATTTCACAAGATTTTATTTCAACCGGAGAAGGTACTAGCTTAGCTGTTAAAAATTTATTTTATAACATTCCTGCAAGAAGAAATTTTTTAAAATCAGATACTGTAGAAACACGCCATATTATAGATGAATTTCAACGTGTTGCCTTAGCACATGCAGATATTTCTTTTTTATTACATCATAATAATAACGAAGTCTATCATCTAAAAGCAGGGAATCTTCGTCAGCGTATTGTAGCTGTATTTGGCACTAAAATGAATGAAAAACTAGTTCCTATTGATGAGAAAACAGATATTGTTACTATTCAAGGTTTTGTTGCAAAACCAGAGTTTTCTAAAAGAAAACGAGGTGAGCAATTCTTTTTTGTAAATGATAGATTTATAAAAAGCTCTTATTTAAATCATGCAGTGGTAAATGCATTTGACGGGTTGCTAGAACAAGGTGCGCATCCATCTTATTTCTTATACTTAACAGTACCCGCAAACACAATAGATATAAACATACACCCAACAAAAACAGAAATAAAGTTTGATAATGAAAAAGCTTTATATGCTATGTTACGCGCTACCGTAAAACATAGTTTAGGGCAATATAATGTTGCACCTGTTTTAGATTTCAACAGAGATGCTGGGCTTGATACACCCTATCATTTTAAAGGTGGTAGTGCCTCAGGATCTGTTCCTAAAATTTCAGTAGACCCAGATTTTAATCCGTTTAAAGAAGAACAACAAAAGGAAATTAATTTTCCTTTTAAAAGAGAGAAAGAAACCCAAAGTTGGGAATCTCTTTATACATCTGTAAATACAATTGATGCCCAACAAAACGAAAGTTTGTTTGAACATCAGCAAGAAGAAAAAACACAAAAGACATTTCAAATTCAACGCAAGTATGTATTGTCTTTAATAAAATCAGGAGTCGTTTTAATCAACCAATCTTTAGCGCATCAAAGAGTATTATATGAAGAATTTTTAGAGAGTATTACTATAAGAGAAGCAAATAGTCAACAATTATTATTTCCTGTGAAAATTTCTTTTTCTTCTTCAGAAATAGAGATGATTTATACCATAAAAACAGAATTAGAAAATGCTGGATTTTCTTTTGATCAATTCACTAAAGACAGCGTTACTATAAAAGGAATTCCAGTTTCTGTAACAGAAAGTAAAATTACCATTATTTTAGAAGAGTTATTAAACGATATAAATTTAGAAGTACCAGATGCAAGTTTTAGTCATTTTGATGTGATGGCCAAATCATTTGCAAAAACATTGAGCATAAAGACAGGAACCTTGCTTTCTGAAAAAGAACAGGAAAGTTTAGTAAATAACCTGTTTTCATGCAAAGAACCTACTATTTCACCATTTGGAAAAGCAACATTTAAAACTTTAACGTTAAACCAAATAGATAATTTATTTAATAGTTAATTATGAATAAACTTACAGACGGTATTAAACACCTCATAATAATAAATGTAATTTTATTTGTAGCTCCGCAATTGTTACAATTAGATTTTACAAATATGTTAGCATTGCATTTTCCAGAAAATGAACATTTTGGGTTCTGGCAATACATTACGCACATGTTTATGCACGCTAGTTTCTCTCATATTTTATTTAATATGTATGGTTTATGGGCTTTCGGAACTCCTTTAGAGCAAATGTGGGGAAGAAAAAAATTCATATTCTTTTATTTTTCTGCTGGTCTTGGTGCAGGAATAATTTACACATTGGTAAACTATTATCAATTTAATGAAGCTTTAGAAACTTTAGTAAATTCAGGAATTTCTCAAAATGAAATATTAGAATTGATGAATCCTACTAAAATGTATCAAAATCAAGATTTACAAACAATGAATCAATTATACAATACTCCTGCTGTAGGTGCTTCTGGAGCCGTTTACGGTGTTTTGGCTGCATTTGGTTTGTATTTTAAAGATGCAAAGTTAGCTTTGATATTTTTACCGATTCCTATAGCAGCAAAGTATTTTATTCCGATAATGATCTTTGGCGATTTATTTTTTGGAATGACAAAATACTCCGTTGGAAATATTGCTCATTTTGCACATATAGGTGGTGCTTTAATTGGATTTATTATTGCTTATTCCTGGAAAAAAAATCAATTTAAAACTACATAATGAGTTTTATAAACACGCTAAAAAACAAATACAAGACAGGTACAATAATTGAAAAATTAATATATCTAAATATTGCGATATTTTTGCTTACGCTATTAATTACCGTATTTCAAGGTCTGTATAAAGGTGAGCAAAACTTTTTAGTAGAATGGTTTTCTTTAGATAATAATTTAGACGCTTTCATAACAAAACCGTGGTCTATAGTTTCTTATGGTTTTTTACATGCAGATTTTATTCATCTAATTTTTAACATGATTACCTTGTATTTTATTGGAAATCTTTTTATTCAATATTTTACAGAGAAACAAGCATTAACTTTCTATATTTTAGGAACCTTATTTGGAGGATTTCTCTATGTAATTAGTCAGAATTACTTTCCTTTATTTGAAGGAAGAAATACTACTTTAGTGGGCGCATCTGCTGGAATTTCTGCAATATTTATAGGCATTGCGACCTATATGCCCCATTATCAGATAAAAATTAGGTTTATAGGTTTTATAAAGTTTTGGCACTTGGCAGCAATTTGGTTGGCTTTTGATGTAGTGGGTCTTATTGGTGCAAATGCTGGAGGGAGTTTTTCTCATTTAGGAGGAAGTTTATTCGGTTATTTGTATGTTCAACAAGCAAGTAATAAGAAAACTAATTTATCAATCATATTTTCCTCTTTTTTCAAAAGAAAAGAAAAACCTTTAAAAACTGTACATAAATCTGCAAAAAGAAAACAAAAAACAGTAAAGAATAGTGATCAAAATCAAGAAAAAATAGACGTTATTTTAGATAAGATTAGTAAATCGGGATATGATACACTTACCAAAACTGAAAAAGAATTTTTGTTTAAACAAGGTAAAAGATAAATGAAAAATCTATCTTTTTTAGACAAGATATTATACTTAGCAAACACCTTATTTGCTGTTTTTCTTTTGCTTTCGTTTTTATTACCTTATATCTCTCCAGTAATAATTCCTGTATTTGCTATTTTAAGTCTTTTTGTACCTGTTTTATTAATTATGAATTTTGTTTTTACAATTTATTGGCTACTTAAACTAAAGAAACAGTTTCTTTTGTCTTTTATTATTTTAGGCATTGGGTGGTTCTTTGCTCCTCCGTTTTATAAAATATCTAGTAATACTTCCTCTTTAAATTCGGATTTAAAAGTGATGAGCTACAATGTAAAAACATTTGATTTGTTTTCGAACAATAAAGCAATTGAAAAAAAACAAAATGGTTATGACTTTATAGCAGAAAAAAATCCTGATATTTTGGTGATACAAGAATATTATAAATCTAAAAAAGTGCAATTCTCCTTTCCTTATAAATATCTGAAATTTAAATCAAAAATCAGTAAATACGGAATGGCAATTTATTCAAAATTTAAAATATTGAATGCTGGTTCTCTTAATTTAGAAAGTAGTGGTAACAATATTATTTTCGCTGATATCTTAAAAGAGAAAGATACCATTAGAATTTACAATACACATTTTGAATCCTTAAGGATAAAACCCAATCAAGAAAACTTTGGTGAGAAGAATTCAGGAAAATTAATACAAAGAGTCTCGCAATCCTTTAAAAAACAAGCTTTACAGGCTGAAGTATTTTTAAAGCATGAGAAAAAATGGACAGGTAAAAAAATAGTGTGTGGAGATTTTAATAACACCCCTTACTCTTGGATGTATACTAAAATTTCGACCAACAAAAAAGATGCCTTTATTGAAGCAGGAAAGGGCTTTGGACAAACATATAATTATTGGTTTCCTATGAGAATAGATTTTATATTAACTGATGAAAATGCAATCGTAAATCAATTTTCAAATTATTTAGAAAAATATTCAGACCACTACCCTATTCAAGCAAGAATTAATTGGTAATTTATTTAACTTATATAAACTATTTAAAGTTATTTGAATACCCTATTTGTAGTGTTTGATTAGATTTTGAAGAATAATAACGCTGCACCATCTAGTGACATAACAGAAATATTGCTAAAATTATAATAAAATAGCAAACTTATAACTTTCAATATAATTTTCTAATAAGTAATATATCTACTTCAAAAACTATGAATAATATTGTAGTTTTGCGTTTGTTAAATATAACAAAATGAATGCAGAAAAAAAAGTTGCTTTTTATACTTTAGGATGCAAATTAAACTTTTCAGAAACATCTACTATTGCTAGAACTTTTACTAGCGAAGGTTTTGAGCGTGTGGAATTTGAAGAGAAAGCAGATATATATGTTATAAATACATGTTCTGTAACAGACAATGCAGATAAACGCTTTAAGTCTATTGTTAAAAATGCTTTAAAACAAAATGATGAAGCTTTTCTAATTGCTATTGGTTGTTATGCCCAATTAAAGCCGGAAGAATTAGCTGCTGTAGACGGTGTAGATTTAGTTTTAGGTGCTACAGAAAAATTTAATGTTACCTCTTATATCAATGATTTAACCAAAAATAATTTAGGCGAAGTTCATTCTTGTGAAATTTCTGATGCAGATTTTTATGTAGGTTCTTATTCTATTGGAGATAGAACACGCGCATTTTTAAAAGTACAAGATGGTTGCGATTATAAATGCACGTATTGCACAATTCCTTTAGCTAGGGGAATTTCTAGATCAGATACCGTACAAAATGTATTAGATAACGCTAAAGAAATTTCTTCTAAAGGAATTAAAGAAATTGTTTTAACGGGCGTTAATATTGGGGATTATGGTAAAGGAGAGTTTGGTAATAAAAAACATGAACATACCTTTTTAGACCTGGTAAAAGAACTGGATAAAGTTGAAGGAATTCATCGTTTAAGAATTTCATCAATCGAACCAAACTTATTAAAAGATGAAACTATAGATTTTGTATCAACATCTTCTTCTTTTGTGCCACACTTTCACATTCCTTTGCAATCAGGTTCAGATGAACTACTTAAAAAAATGAAACGTAGGTATTTGAAAGACACCTACACAAATAGAGTTTCTAGAATTAAAGAAACCATGCCAAATGCTTGTATTGGTGTAGATGTTATCGTTGGTTTCCCTGGAGAAACAGATGCACTTTTTTTAGAAACATATAATTATTTAAACGACTTAGATATTTCTTATTTACACGTTTTCACCTATTCCGAAAGACCAAATACAGAAGCTGTTGCTTTAAATGGAATTATTCCTAAGAAAGTAAGAGCAAAACGTAGTAAAATGTTACGCGGTCTATCTGCAAAGAAAAGACGTTCTTTTTATGAATCTCAATTAGGGAACAGTTTAACTGCGCTGTTTGAAAGCGAAAACAAAGAGGGTTATATTCATGGTTTTACAGAGAATTATGTAAAGGTAAAAACACCATGGAATCCAGAATTGGTAAATACCCTTCATGAAATTACTTTAACAGAAATTGATGAAGATGGTTCTGTGCGTCTAAATTTTACGAATTAAATCCTTTAAAAAGTAAAAAAAATGGAGAAAACTCCCATTTATTTTATGCCAGGTTTAGCAGCAAGCCATAAAATCTTTGAAAATCTAGAGTTTGATTTAGACAGATATACACTTCACTATCTAAATTGGATTGCACCACAGAACTCTGAAGAGGATATTAGCAGTTATGCATATCGTTTAAGTGCACAAATCATCAGAAAAAACCCTATATTAATTGGTGTTTCTTTTGGCGGAATTATAGTGCAAGAATTAGCAAGTTATGTACATCCTAAAAAAGTTATTATTGTTTCTAGTGTAAAGCACCACGACGAACTTCCGAAGAGATTTAAACTAGCGAAATTAACTAAAATATATAAAGTTTTTCCAACTAAAGTAATCGAAAACTTTGAAGATTATTTAGGACTTTTCATAGGAAAAGGGTTAAAAAAAAGAGCAGATCTATATAAAAAGTACCTTTCCGTTAGAAGTAAAGAATATTTACAATGGTCTATTGCTAGTATTATAAAGTGGCAACAAACAATACCAATAAAAAATATTGTACATATTCATGGTACAAACGATGCTATTTTTCCTATTAAAAATATTCAAAACACTATTAAGGTTGAAGGAGGAACTCATATTATGGTATTAACAAAAGCTAAAAAAATATCTAAAATTATTGATACCGTTTTAACTTGTTAATACAACGTTGATTTCATACTTTTAACGTATCTAAATTGTAAATATGAAATTAGCTCAGCGTATTATTTCTCTTCTAAGTATTAGTATTATAACCATTATTTTTTATAATGCGATCCTTAAAACAGCACCAAATCCAGAATTACAAACACACAAAGGATATAAAATAAAAGCATTAAAACTTCCGAACGGACTTAATTTGGCAGGAGAAAGAGTACCAGTAGAAATTAATGATGTTAAGGAGAGAATGGAAAGAGAATTGTTGGTAAATACCTATTGGCAATCTAACGGTATTTTACTCCTTAAAAGAGCGAATAGATACTTTACTATTTTAGAACCTTTGTTAGCCAAATATAATTTACCTGACGATTTTAAATTTTTAGCCTTAGCTGAAAGTGGTTTTACAGATGAAACATCTTCTGTTGGTGCAGCAGGAATTTGGCATTTTATGCGAACTACTGGAAAAGAGTATGGTTTAGAAATAAATGATAATGTAGATGAACGTTATAATATTGAAAAATCTACAAAAGTTGCAGCAGAATATTTAATCAAAGCAAAAGAAAAATTAGGCTCTTGGACCTTAGCTGCAGCCGCTTATAATGCCGGGAATCGCGGAGTTTCTAGAAGGTTAGAAGCACAAGAGGTAAGTAACTATTATGATGTTAAATTACCAGATGAAACAGAAAGGTATATTTTTAGGATATTAGCTTTAAAGGAAATTATAACAAATCCAAAAAAGTATGGTTTTATTTTTGATAAAGAAGATTTATACACAGTAAAGAAGATTAGGTTAGTAAAAGTTGACACTGCCATTTCTAACTTAACGCTATTTGCCAAAGAGTTTGGTATAAATTATAAAGAACTTAAAATTCACAATCCTTGGCTAAGAGAGCATAAATTAAATAACAAGAGTAGAAGATTATACGAGATTAAAATTCCTTTAAAATAGCTTATTCAATAACATTTTGAACTCTCCCAACTAGGCCAGATTCTAATTGTACCTTAATTCCATAAGGATGAGTTACCGATTTTGTGAGAATTTTACTCACCTTTCCTTGATTTAACGCACCAGATCTTTGATTTTGTTTCTGAACTATTTCTACAAATAAACCTATTTCTATGTTTTTTCTTTGTCTTCCGTCTATCATAAGTATGTTTAAAATACTAAAATAAAAAAAGCCTATCAATAATTGATAGGCTTTTGGATAAAAAATTAAATAGTAATATATATATATAATTATATAACTTTTACGTTTACTGCGTTTAATCCTTTTTTACCATCTTGTAAGTCAAACTCAACTTCATCGTTCTCACGAATTTCGTCAACTAATCCTGACACATGCACAAAATGTTCTTTGTTGTTTCCTTCTTCAGTAATAAATCCGAATCCTTTAGATTCATTGAAAAATTTTACGGTACCTTTATTCATTATAATGATATTAAATGCGCTGCTTGTTTAATTACTAACAACACTAATTGAAATGCAAAGATACTGCCAGTAATTTAAAAACAATACTTTTTATGATATTCTTTTAAAAAAAGAAAAAATATGTTAATAATAACAAGAGCCTATCAATTAATGATTCGCTTTTCAGTAAAACTTTTATTATTAATAATTAAATAAATTTGACATTTACTGCGTCTAAGCTTTTTCTTCCATATTGTTAATCAAACTTAACTTAATCGTTTTACCTAATTTCATCAACTAATCCTAAAACTATGCAAAAAATTTCTGTGTTATTTCCTTATCCAACAATAAATTCAAATACTTAAGATTCATTGAAAAATTTTAATTTCCTTAATTCATAGATTTTAAGAAATTACACCAGAACCTAATAACTCTTCATTTTTGTACCATGCAACAAATTGACCTTCTTGAATAGCCGATTGCTTGTTCTCAAAGGCTACATATAAACCAGACTCTACTTTGTGTAAAGTAGCTTTTTCTAAAACTTGCCTATATCTAATTCTGGCATCCACCTCTAACGTTTCACCGGCTTTTAACGTTAAGTCCTCACGAATCCAATGGATTTCCTCATTCGAAACAAACAACACATTTCTATACAATCCTTGATGATTTTTGCCTTCACCAGTATAAATAGTATTCGTATCTACGTTTGTTTCTATAACATATAATGCTTCTTTTGTTCCGCCAACATTTAATCCTTTACGTTGTCCTTTTGTAAAATAATGGGCTCCTTGATGCTTTCCTAAAACCTTTCCGTCTTCTTCATTATATGAAAACTTTGTAGAAAAATAAGAAAGTTCAGATTCTTTACTTTTAAACGCAGGAATTAACGTTGTGTACTGAGAAAAATCTTTAGGTATATTAATAATTCTACCTTCTTTGGGTTGCAATTTTTGTTGTAAAAATTCTGGTAACCGCACTTTACCAATAAAACACAAACCTTGAGAATCTTTCTTTTCAGCAGTAATTAAATCGGCTTTTTTAGCAATTTCTCTAACTTCTGGTTTTGTTAATTCACCAATAGGAAACATCGCTTTTGTTAATTGTTTCTGAGAAAGTTGACATAAAAAATAAGATTGATCTTTATTTTTATCTTTACCGCCTAACAATTTATATACAGGTTCGCCATTAATTATTTCTGAGCCTTTTCTGCAATAATGGCCTGTTGCAACATAATCTGCACCCAATTTTAGTGCTATATCCATAAATACATCAAACTTTATTTCTCGATTGCATAGCACATCCGGATTTGGAGTTCTTCCTTTGCTGTATTCATCAAACATATAATCTACGATACGCTCTTTATATTGGTTACTTAAATCTACAACTTGAAATGGAATACCTAATTTCTCAGCAACAATCATAGCATCGTTACTATCTTCTAACCATGGACATTCATTAGAAATAGTTACAGAGTCATCATGCCAATTTTTCATAAAAAGTCCAATAACCTCGTACCCTTGTTCTTTTAATAAATAGGCAGTGACACTAGAATCCACACCTCCAGAAAGACCTACAACTACTCTTTTCATTCTCTATTAATTGATTGGCAAATTTACAACATAGATTTTTATTTCTTAAGGTTTTATCTAATTAACAGTAGGGTTATAAATTCCCAAATGTTAATATTTTGTTTAAGTTTTGTTAAAAAAGAATAAACAAAGATATATTTAACTATTTTTGTTTAACGGAAACATAAAATATTTAAACAAAAAAATCTAGACCATGAAAATTTTTAAAAATTTATTTAAAACTGTTTTAATTTTAGTGCTCTCATTCACTGCTTTTACGAGTTGTGATGTTAACGATGATTACGCACCAGCTCCAGTGCCAGAAACAAACACAATAGTGGATGCTGTAAGTAATTCTTCAGATTATAGCATTTTATTAGAGGCTTTGCAGCTAGCAGACGGTAACTTAACAGATGTTTTAGACGGTGAAGGACCATTTACTGTATTTGCTCCAAACAATGCGGCTTTTGCAGCGTTTTTGTTAGACAACAACTTTGGTGCATTAAGTGATATCCCAACGGATGTTTTAGCTCAAGTTTTATTAAACCATGTAGTAAGTGGAAATGCGGTTTCATCTTCTTTAACAACTGGATATGAAGTTAACTCTTTATCTACAGCAACTCCTAATGGAAATAGTATGAGTCTATACATCAATATTACTAATGGTGTAGTTATTAATGGAATATCTACTGTAACTACTGCTGATGTATCTGTCGATAATGGAACGATACATGCGGTAGACGCTGTTATTGGTTTACCAACAGTAGTTACGTTTGCTGTAGCAGATCCTAATTTTTCAATTTTAAAAACTGCCCTAACTAGAAGAGATTTAACTTTTGATTTTGTAGGAACGCTTTCAACTGCAAACGGAACAGCACCTGCTCCATTTACTGTATTTGCCCCAACAAATGACGCTTTTGTAGATTTGTTAGCAGAACTAAACGTAACTTCTTTAGATGATATTGATGAACCTACCCTAAAAGGAACATTAGAAATGCATGCCGTTGCCGGTGCAAATGTTTTAGCTGCTGGCTTAAGTGATGGAATGACTATTGGAACCTTAGGCGGTAATATTACTGCAAACATTACAGGTGGTGCAACATTAACCGATGCAAAAAATAGAGTAAGCAATATTATTGCTACAGATGTGCAAGCAAGCAATGGTGTAATACACGCAATAAGCAAAGTGCTTTTAAAATAAGACTAATACAATCATCAAAAGCGTTTTCAAAATAATTTGAAAGCGCTTTTAAATTTACATTCCTTTTTTATTAAATTTATTTTTATCCTCCTTTTGAGCCAATTCACCATCTAAATAATACTCCCACTTTCCAACTCTTTTTCCATCTATATAAATACCAGTTTCCTTTAAGTTTCCGTTCAATTCAAAATATTTTGCAAGACCGTTTGGCTTTCCTTTTTTATAGGTAACTTCCTCAATTAAAATTCCTTTACTAGAGTATTTACTTGAAACACCATCTAACAAACCGTTTTTAAATAAAGACTTTTCGGTTACTTTACCATTGAAATAAAACACAAACTGTTCTCCATGTCGCAATCCCTTTTTGTAGTTTTCCTGAGACATTACGGCACCATTTTTATAAAAGTATTTCCAAAGCCCAACCCTTTTTCTTTTATTTAAAACTCCCTCCGTTTTTAGATTACCGTTTAATCTATAAAACTGCACAAATAAGGAATCTGAATTTTCATAAAAAGTTTTTATAAGAATCGGTTTTCTAGATGTAGTTATGTCATAAAATTTAAAAACTCCTAATTCCTTTCCATCTTTAAATTGACCGGTATATCGAATTCTTTTATTGGGATGATACTTTTTCCAGATTCCAGTTCGCTTATTACTGCTATCAAATAGATTGATTTTCTGAGCATTACAATCTTTACTTATAAAATAAAAAGTAAAAAAAGTAAATATGTAAAAAAGTCTTTTCATTTCTAACATTTTTAAAACAAATATACATTAATAGTACTAAATGTATTATTCTACTCAACACCAGACAACCCTAAATCCTATTAAATTAAAGAAAAAAAAACAACTAAGAAAAACATACAAAACATATTAATAAGTGTCTTTTAATACTTATTTTTGTGGATAACAACTCAACTAAAAATGAACTTAACAAAACTAAATGCAATCTCTCCTATTGATGGACGATACAGAGGAAAGATTGAAAAACTAGCAAACTATTTTTCTGAAGAAGCTTTAATTAATTATAGAGTTAAAGTAGAAATTGAGTATTTTATTGCTTTATGCAAAATACCTTTGCCACAATTAATAAGTTTTGACAATAGTTTATTTGATAAGCTACGACAAATTTATATAGATTTTACAGCAGAAGATGCTCAAAAAATAAAAGATATAGAAAGTATTACAAATCATGATGTAAAAGCTGTTGAGTATTTTATAAAAGAAAAATTTGATGCTTTAGGTTTGGAAGAGTACAAAGAGTTTATCCATTTTGGTTTGACTTCTCAAGACATTAATAACACTGCAATTCCGCTATCTATAAAAGAAGCTATGAATGATGTGTATGTACCTCAATATTTAGAACTTTTAAAAAGATTACAAGAACTTGTTATTGAATGGAAAGATATCTCTATGCTAGCTAGAACTCATGGGCAACCTGCCTCTCCTACTCGTTTAGGTAAAGAGATTGATGTTTTTGTAGTGCGTTTAAAAGCACAATTTAATTTATTAAACGAAGTACCTAACGCTGCGAAGTTTGGAGGTGCTACAGGTAACTTTAATGCACACAAAGTTGCATATCCATTAATAGACTGGAAAGCTTTTGGTAGTAATTTTGTACAAGAACAGTTAGGTCTGCATCATTCTTTTCCAACAACACAAATAGAGCATTATGATCATATGGCAGCTATGTTTGATACCTTAAAACGGATTAATAATATTGTTATCGATTTAAATAGAGATTTCTGGACCTATGTTTCTATGGAGTATTTTAAACAAAAAATTAAGGCAGGTGAAGTTGGGTCTTCTGCAATGCCGCATAAAGTAAACCCTATTGATTTTGAAAATTCTGAAGGAAATTTAGGACTTGCAAATGCTATTTTCGAACATCTTTCTGCTAAATTACCGATCTCTAGATTACAAAGAGATTTAACGGATAGTACTGTTTTACGAAACGTTGGTGTGCCATTTGGACATACAATAATTGCGTTTACATCCACTTTAAAAGGATTGAATAAATTATTGTTAAACAAAGTAAAGTTTGAACAAGACTTAGAAAATAATTGGGCAGTTGTTGCAGAAGCAATACAAACAATTTTAAGAAGAGAAGCATATCCTAATCCTTATGAAGCTTTAAAAGGATTAACCAGAACTAACGAAAAAATAAACCAAATATCTATTGCTAACTTTATTGACACATTAGAAGTTTCATCAGCAATTAAACAAGAATTAAAGGCGATTACACCTTCAAATTATACAGGAATTTAAAATGAGAAAAAGAAAAGAGAATAAAAGGAGTTTTTGCAAATTTTTTAGATAGAAGAAACACAATTTTATTAGTACTTTTTACTAGTTTATTTCTTTTAATATTCCAATCTTGTTCCACTGAAAAGGGAGATCCGAATAGATTCCGAAAAGGAGTATTTGAGGTTCCTGCAGGAAAAGGATATAGCAAAACAATTATCACAAGAATAGACAGTATACAAATTGAAGAATACGATAAAATTATAAGTATTTCTAACGACAGTATGTCTGGAGAAAAGAGAATAAAACATATTGATACCTTATATATCAAATGGAAAAATAATTTCTTTTACTCTCTAAAAATGAAATCACCTAAAAAACAATTAGATAAAGACGCTATTTATGTTCAAATAACTAAAATTACGGATGATTCTTATGATTTTTCAGCAAAAATAGGATTTAATAAGTTTCTTACTGATGGAACTGTTTATAAAGTAAAGTAATTTTAACAGTATTGGTACAGTTATATATTTCAATAATTTGTAAATCTATCCTAAAAAATAAAGAATATTAAACATTTTAAAAGACATATCAGCACACTTTTCTTATTTGCATTAATGATTCCCGCATCAATGCAGATGCTGCATGCATTAGAAAATCATGATCATGTTATATGCACCTCTTTAAGTGAACAACATTTGCATCAAGAAAATGCAGATTGTGATGATTTACATAAGCAATTAACTGTATTTTCTGTTAAAATCACATCCCATTTAGATGTAATTCCTTCACATTTCTACAGTACTACTTTTATCAATAAAGCTCAGAGACCTGAAAAAGTTTATTACTCTAAAAAAACATCTAGAGGCCCACCTATTTTTATTATTTAAAACCTTTACATCATTATAGAAAGTAGTAGTACTTTCAAAATCTAAGCAAACTTTGCTACAGAAAAAATGCAACTTATTTAGATTAATAATGAATTCTAGTTTATTCATAATAAAAATATTACAATGAAAATATATATAAATTTGCTATTTTTAATAGCTACTATGACTGTATTTACACAAAACAGCATATCAGGACGAATTACAGACACAAAAAATAATACATTAATTGGTGTAGAAGTTTATGCACAAGAACTGCACAAGGGAACAGTTACCAATAAAGAAGGTTTATATGAATTAAAAAATATTCCTAATGGAAAAATAAAAATAATTTTTAGCTATTTAGGGTATAAAACAGTCTCTAAAACTTTAATAATATCTTCAGAAAAAAAAGTTCTAAATATTAATCTTAAGGAAACTTTTTTTGAAATAGATGAAATTATTGTTTCTACACCTTTTAATAAATTACAATCAGAAAATGTAATGAAAGTAGAAAGGCTTTCTACTAAATCTATAAGAAAATTAGGAGCAACAACGCTATCTGAAGGAATTGTAAATATTCCAGGCGTTTCACAAATTTCTACAGGGACCTCTATAGGAAAACCAGTAATTAGAGGTTTAAGTGGTAATCGTATTTTAGTGTATACACAAGGAATTCGTTTAGAAAATCAACAATTTGGTGGCGAGCACGGATTAGGAATTAACAATGCAGGTATTAGTTCTGTAGAGGTAATAAAAGGTCCTGCCTCTCTGCTTTATGGTTCGGATGCTTTGGGTGGTGTATTATATTTAAATCCAGAAAAATTCACTTCAAACAACAATACAGAGATAATTTTTAATCAACAATTTTTCACTAACACTATGGGGACAAATACTTCAATGGGAATGAAAACTTCGTTAGACAATTGGAAATTTTTAGCAAGAGGAACCTATTCTAATCATACCGATTATCAGACTCCTGAAAACAATATCGTTACCAATACCCGTTTTAATGAAAAAGATTTTAAAACAGGAATTGCATATTCTAAAAATAAATTTACTTCTGAAATCCGCTATAATTATAATAACTCTAACTTAGGTTTAACAGAAGGAATTACAGAGCAATCTAACAGCAGAAACCTTATAGAACCTTATCAAAAAATAAACAATCATATCTTAAGTTCTCATAATCACTTCTTTTTTGGTGATTCTAAATTAGATATAGATTTAGGATACACTTTTAATGATAGACAAGAGTTTGAAGAGCATGAAGAAGAAGAAGAAGAAGAAGAAGATCATGAGGAGCACGAAGAAGCCGCTTTAAGAATGCAATTAAAAACGTTTTCTTACAATCTTAAGTACCACTTTCCAAATATTGGAGATATAGAAATTTTGTCTGCTATTCAAGGTTTATATCAAACAAATAGAAATTTTGGAGAAGAAGTATTAATTCCCGATGCCATAATAAACGATTTGGGAATTTTTACAGCTGCCAATTATACTTGGAATAAAAACACATTACAAGTAGGTGTTCGTTTTGATAACAGACGAATTACAACAGAAAAAATGGAGATTGCACATGAAGACGAAGTTCACGTTTTTGATGCTATAAATAATTCTTATAATAGCTTTACCACTTCTTTAGGTTTTAAAACATCTCTATTAGAAAAGATTACTGCAAGAGTAAATCTTGCTTCTGGTTTTAGAGCGCCAAATTTAGCAGAATTAAGTTCTAACGGAGTACATCACGGAACCAACAGATTTGAAAAAGGAAATAGCCGAATAAAAAATGAGAAGAATATTCAAATTGATATTTCTCTAGAGTATAAAACAGAACATTTTGAATTATTTACAAACGGATTTTACAATCATATAAACGATTATATTTTTATTGCACCTACTGATGCGATTGAAGATGGCGAACAAGTTTTCTCTTACGTTCAGGAAAATGCAAAATTATATGGTGGTGAATTTGGATTTCATTTACACCCACACCCTCAAGACTGGCTGCATTTAGAAAGTATTTTTGAAACTGTTATTGGTAAGCAAGAAAACGGAAACTACTTACCTTTAATTCCTGCTAATACATGGAGGAATACTTTTAGAACTGAGTTTAATTATAAAGATTGGCTAAAACAGGCTTACTCTTCTTTAACTTTAGAGAGCACATTTTCTCAAAATAATGTAGATGCTTTTGAAACTACTTCAGCAAATTACAATTTACTAAACTTTGCTCTTGGCGGTGATTTTTATATGAAAAACATAAAATTCTCTACATCGCTATCTATTAATAATTTACTAAATAAAACATACATCAATCATTTGTCTAGATTAAAAAATGATGGTATTTTTAATCAAGGTAGAAACATTGTTTTAGGAGTTAATTTCACTATTTAAACAGTAGTATTTAAAATTGTAAAAAAGCATTCCTTTATTGTAATGCTTTTTTTACTTTTGTAATTCATTAAGTTGTGCTATTTTATATCTTGTTATAAGTCATAAAATGACCATTATTAAAAGCATTTTATGTCTAAATTACCAAAAGAACATCAATTTACAGACTTATCAGATTACGGTAGACCAATTGCAAGAGTTATTGCAAATTCACTAAAATCGACAAAATTTACACCCATAGACGTAACTATAGCTTTTGTTATTTCAGGTTTAATAGGTGTCTATTGCATTATTCTGGGATATTATTGGACTGCAGCTTTTTTCTTAATTTTAAAGTCCATTTTAGATGCTGCAGACGGCGAATTGGCAAGAGTAAAAGAAACACCTTCTTATACAGGTAGATTCTTAGATTCTGTTTCAGATATTATTTTAAACTTTATTATTTTAGCTACTATTGGATACTTAACAAATACCCATTTTGGCTTTATATTTCTTGCCTTTTTCGGAATTCAATTGCAAGGAACTTTATACAATTACTATTATGTAATTCTTAGAAATCGTTTTGCTGGCGATACAACAAGTAGGGTTTTTGAAGATGAAACACCAATTGCATTGCCCGGAGAAAAACAAAAAAATGTTACTTTTCTCTTTTCTTTATACAAGGCATTGTATGGGGTTTTTGATGAAATAATTTATGCTTTAGATAAGAAAGCACCAGAAGGAAAACCCTTTCCTAACTGGTTAATGACATTAATTTCTACTTTTGGATTAGGTTTTCAACTACTAATTATAAGCGTGCTACTAGTATTAAATTTAAAAGAATTTATCATTCCATTTTTTATTGGTAACTCTATATTCGTTTTTATCTTTATAGGTATTCGAAAAATATTTTATTAATGTACATGTTCTGTGCTTTTTAACCTACTTAAGACAACTAACGAGGCAATAAAGAAGAGTCCCAAAGAAAGTACACTCCACTGCATAGAACCAGTTAAATAAATTAAAAATCCAAATACAAAGGTTCCTAATACAATAGCAATTTTTTCTGTAACATCATAAAAACTAAAATATGTTGCATTTTCTTGTGTTTTTGGTAATAATTTAGAATAAGTAGAACGTGTTAAAGATTGTATTGCCCCAAGAACTAGGCCTAATAAACCACCTAAAGCATAAAAGTAGTATTCAACATTTGGTAATTCTTTTTCTAGCATAAAAGCTGCTAAACATACTAAAATCCATATCACAAGCGTTATTTTTAGAGCCTTGAAATTTCCATACTTTTTAGATACTTTAGAAAAAACAGATGCTCCTAAAATAGCTACAAACTGAATTAATAAAACAGTAACTATTAAATTAGTAGTACCCAGACCAAGTTCAATAGAACCAAAAATAGTTGCTAATAAAATAATGGTTTGAACGCCAACACTTAATAAGAAAAAAGCAATTAAAAAATGCTTTAATGTTGGATACTCCTTTAACTCCATCCATACTTTTTTTAACTCCTTAAAACCCTTCCAAATAAAATCTTTTTCAGGTTTTCTATTAAAACTATTATTGGGTAATTTTTTAAAAGTGATTTGTGCAAAACCTATCCACCAAAAGCCAACCATTACAAAAGAAATTCTCATGGCTTTAAGAGATGCCGCATTTTTAGCGTTCTCCAATGCATTATTAATTTCTGCTTCACTCCCATTAGCTAAAACTGTATCTGAAATACTTAAGTCGAAACCAAATGTGTTTGGTGCTAAGATCATTGCTAAACAAAATATTAATAAAATAATAGAACCTATATAACCATAGATAAAACCTTTTGCACTTATAGCGTCTTGCTGCTCTGGATGCGCAACTTCTGGTAGATAAGAATTATAAAAAACAATGCTAGACCAAAAACCAATACTTGCTAAAATTGTACAAACAATACCTATCCAAGCAGTATTTAAATCTTCGAAAAAATACATAGACATTACTGATAGTGCTCCTAACCAGCAAAAAAATTTCATAAATTTTAATTTATTTCCGGTATAATCTGCAATTGCAGATAGAACCGGAGACATAAAAGCCACAACTAAAAAAGAAAAAGAAAGTGCATAACTATACAAAGTATCTGCGTGATCCCATTTCATACCTAAAAAAACAACCGTCTTACCTTCTGTTATTGCACTATAAAATAATGGAAAAACAGCGGTACTAATTACTAGGGAATATACCGAATTTGCCCAATCATAAAATGCCCAAGCTCCTATTAATTTTTTATCTCCAATTTTTAGCATAAAATTATTTTAAATAAAATATTGTTCATTTATTCTAGAACGGCACACAATATAGTAAAAGTTTTTACAAATTTTTACTATATTGTCTTTGGTTCATTATTTGTGAATTTTAAAACCAATAAACTAGCTGTATTTAGCTTTATTAAAACCTAGAAGAAACGTACACTTTTCTATATTATGAACAAGTATTGGCATAAATGGAAAGTTTTCTTTTATATAAATGCTTAAAAATTATTAAGTTTTCTTTATGATGAATGATCCTTATCTTTGTAACTATTATAGTTTTCTAATTTAAAATAATGCACCTCCAAGGCCACAAAAAATATACGAATGAATAAAATACTTTCTCTTTTAATGATTGTTCTTTTTTTAAGTTGCTCTAGTAGGGCTCAAGACGCCGCTAAAGAAAATAAAAAATACAAAATAGTTAAAACTAACGCTCAATGGAAAAAAGAATTGACAAGCGAACAATATTATGTACTGCGCAAAGCAGGTACAGAAAGAGCTTTTACAAGTCCTATAAATAAGAATTATAAGGATGGTTTATTTGTCTGTGCGGCCTGTAAAACGCCTTTATACGAATCTCAGTTTAAATTTGATTCTGGCACTGGTTGGCCTTCTTTTGATAGAGCAATCGATAATAATGTAGAATTAGATGTAGATCATAAGATTGGTTACGCAAGAACCGAATTAAAATGCAACACCTGTGGCGGTCATCTGGGACATTCTTTTAATGATGGACCTAAAAAAACTACAGGAAAGCGACATTGTATAAATGGTGTTGCTTTAATGTTTATTCCTAACAATAAAATAGACTAGATATTTAAATAATTTGTAACTTCCTTTTGAATTTTAATCTTTAGAGATAAAAATAAATATTTAGACATGAAACTTGGTGCTTCGTATATGTTTTTACAATTGTCTATTAGATGTATATTCCTCCTTCTTTATTAATTTTAATATCGCTAACTATTCTGATAAAACTAGGTGCACAAAGTTTAAAATATTAAGCGGTATTGAAAATATAATCAATTTTATTATTAAAAAATAAACATTATTACAGCTTTGTTAGTTTACAAACTCTAAGAAGATAAACATACTTAAAGCTCATTTTTTCTTTAGTATATTTATTTTTAAATATTTTACAAACTTCTTTACTCCATTATTCTTGCAGAAAAAGTAATCTAAAAAAGCCTAAAATAACTATCTAAAAATACTTGTTAATTTATTATATTTGTCTATCCAAAAAAGATACAAATTATGTTTAATAATTTAAGCGATAAATTAGATAAAGCCTTACATACCTTAAAAGGACACGGTAAAATTACAGAAGTTAATGTTGCAGAAACTTTGAAAGAAGTTAGAAGAGCATTACTTGACGCCGATGTAAATTTTAAAATTGCCAAAGATTTTACCAAAAAAGTACAAACACAAGCACTAGGGCAGGATGTATTGACAACATTAAATCCAGGACAGTTAATGGTAAAACTGGTAAAGGACCAACTAACGCTATTAATGGGTGGCGAAACTGTTGGCGTTAATTTAGGTGGTTCTCCAACCATTATTTTAATGTCTGGTTTACAAGGTTCTGGTAAAACTACTTTTTCTGGAAAATTAGCAAACTTCTTGAAAACTAAAAAATCTAAAGAAGTACTTTTAGTTGGTTGTGATGTATACAGACCCGCAGCAATAAATCAATTACAAGTTGTAGGAGAGCAAATTGGTGTAGAAGTTTATGCGGAAGTTGAGAACAAAAACCCTGTAGAAATTTCTAAAAATGCTGTAAAGTATGCCAAAGCAAATGGTAAAAATGTAGTTATCATAGATACTGCTGGTCGTTTAGCTGTAGATGAAGAAATGATGAAAGAAATTTCTGAAATTCACAAAACCATACAACCTCAAGAAACTTTATTTGTAGTAGATGCTATGACAGGGCAAGATGCTGTAAATACGGCAAAAGCTTTTAATGATATTTTAAATTTTGACGGTGTTGTACTTACAAAATTAGACGGTGATACTCGTGGTGGTGCTGCTTTATCTATAAAATCTATAGTTAATAAACCTATTAAATTTATTGGTACGGGGGAAAAAATGGATGCGATTGATATTTTTCATCCAGATAGAATGGCAGACAGAATTCTAGGAATGGGGGATGTTATTTCTCTTGTTGAAAGAGCACAAGATCAATATGACGAAGAAGAGGCTAGAAAATTACAGAAAAAAATTGCTAAGAATCAGTTCGGATTTGATGATTTTTTGACGCAAATACAGCAAATTAAGAAAATGGGAAGCATGAAAGACCTTATGGGTATGATTCCTGGAGCTGGCAAAGCTATGAAAGATGTAGATATTGATGATGACGCTTTTAAAGGTATTGAAGCAATAATACATTCTATGACACCAGTAGAAAGAAGCACACCAACAAGCATAGATGCTAGCAGGAAAAAGAGAATTGCCAAAGGTTCTGGAACTTCAGTTAATGCCGTAAACCAACTAATGAAGCAATTTAATCAGATGAGTAAAATGATGAAGATGATGCAAGGTGGCGGTGGCAAAAAAATGATGCAAATGATGCAAGGAATGAAGTAGGAATTTTACTTTAAAAAATATAATTTAAAGACATAAGTAATAAATCTCAAATAAAAACTAGTTTAATGATTTTACTAAACGGAAAAAAAACGGCTGCTGACATCAAAGAAGAAATTACGTTAGAAGTAAGAGAGCTAAAAGATAACGGTCATAAAACACCGCATTTAGCCGCAATTATTGTTGGTAATAATGGAGCAAGTATTACATATGTAAATGCAAAAGTAAAAGCTTGTGAACGTGTTGGTTTTGAATCTACTTTAATAAGATTAACTGAAAAAGTTACAGAAGATGATTTACTAAATGAAATTGCTATTCTAAATATTGATAATGATATTGATGGTTTTATAGTGCAACTGCCGCTACCAAAACATATAGACGAGCAAAAAGTATTAATGGCTGTAAACCCAGACAAAGATGTAGATGGATTTCACCCTACAAATGTTGGGAAAATGGCACTAAACTTACCTACATTTATTTCTGCTACTCCATTTGGTATTTTAGAGTTACTAGATAGATATAACGTAGAAACTTCTGGAAAACACGTGGTAGTTTTAGGAAGAAGTCATATTGTTGGTAGCCCAATAAGCATCTTACTTTCACAGAAAAGAAAAGTTGGTAACGCTACAGTAACCATGTGCCATAGTCGAACTAAAAATTTAAAAGAACTTACATTGCAAGCAGATATTATTATTGCTGCTATAGGAATTCCTGAATTTCTAAAAGCAGATATGGTGAAAAAAAATGTAACTGTTATAGATGTTGGTATCACACGTTTAGCAGATTCTTCTAAAAAAAGCGGATTTAGATTGGTAGGAGATGTTGCCTTTGAGGAAGTGTCTAAAAAAGCTGAATTTATTACACCAGTTCCTGGCGGTGTTGGACCAATGACCATTGCAATGTTATTAAAAAATACATTATTAGCTTGCAAAAGGAATTCTTAAATATTGGGATTAGAAAAATATTCAACCTTATAACTTTTATTTTAAACACTTAATATTGTGTTAGTAACAAGTATTATGTTTAGATTTACTAGATGGATTTTTTTTTAAAAGAGAACAATAACTTTATACCTTTTTCTCTGCAACACGCTATTGTAGCACTTTTTTGTATTTTATTTGGTTTTGCTTTGATTGCTATTACCAAGAAACAGCCGAAGAAGATGCAATCGATTATTGGAAATGTTTTTGCTTTTTCAATTTGTTTTACTGTTCTCTTAGGAACCTTTATACACTTATATAAAGGAAATTTTAATATTCAAGAAGATTTGCCCTTGCACTTGTGTAGTTTCTTAGCACTAATAATTCCGGTTTTATCAGTCACAAAAAAGTTTGTGTATTATGAAATCTTCTTTTTCTTAATATTAGCAGGTACTTTACAATCTTTAATTACACCAGACGAATATAATTATCTAAACTTTCCATTTTTTAGGTATTGGTTTGTTCACGCAGGACTTGTTATTTTTATGTTCTTTGCAACCTTTATCTATAAGATGAGACCAACGCTTAGAAGTGTTGGTAAATCATTTTTAGGAATGCAAGCATACATGATTTTCATGTTTATACTCAACTACTTTTTAGGATCTAACTACTTTTTTACTAATAGAAAACCCGAAGCAGCTACAGCATTAGATCTTTTTGGGGATTGGCCTCAGTACATTTTTGTAGTTGAAATTCTAATAATTCCTTACTTTATGCTAATTTACTTACCTTTTTATCTCACAAGGAAAAAAGTTTAAGTATCCTCTCTATGGACCAGATTGATAGAAAAAGCTGGAGTACAAACAGACATATATTCGCAAGGTTCTTTAAAAGGGTTTGAGTATTGAACTCTCGTATTCTTTTCTAATTTTATAGACTGGCCTGCTGCTAAAACTAAAACTTCTCCATCAATAATAAACTGTTTCTTACCCTTAATGACATAAGTATATTCATCAAATTCTGGAGTTTGAAAAGGTTCACTCCAGTTGGGTGGTGCAATCATATGCGCAATACTAGTTTGGGTATTGCCGTCTGTAGCTCCTCCAAAATGTTCTTCTATTAGTTTACCATCTGTCGTTGGCACAACAAATGGAGCTTTTTGAATAGTGTATTTTTTTTTCAAAACGTTTTCTAATTAAACCAAACAATAAAAGATTTCATTTTTGCTAAATCAGGAATTTGTTCTAAAGTTACTTTCTGAGTCGTAAAATCTCTTAAACCTAATTCTTCTTTATCTATTGCTATAGTTGTATTTAGATCATCTAAAAAAAGGGTTGCAGAAGTTAAAGTAGTTTCTACCCTATTGATCTTATTATTCACATTAATCTCAGAAAAACTAGAGTTTATATTTAATGAAGTCTCAGAATTGAATCTTGCGTCATGGATCTCTACGCTTTTAATAGTAGAAACTGAATCTAATTGCTCTTTTGGAATAATCGTTAGCATGTGCTTCCCTCCTTTTTCAAAAATTAAATATTCATCATCATCCTGAAAAAAGTTATCGCCTAAAGCACCTTCACTTAAGTTTTTTACAATAGAATCATTTTCGAAAATATGAGTTAATTCTTGTATGGTAGTTTTTGTTGTTAAATGACCAACTTTACCTTTTTGAATTTCAAATTTTCCTCCATCACTGCAGCTTATAATAAATATAGAAGATGCAATTAATACTATTGGTAAAATATATTTTTTAATCATTTTTTATATTAGTTAATTGTATAACGTTTATTTTTAAGTTTTGTTATTTTAAAACGGATATTTTAATAATAACCAAAAGCAATTTTATTAATTGAATATTTTTTATAGATTGAGTTGAACAAATTTATACAAAAATAGAATCAAAGTTTACTGAAACTGAAATTATTTAAATATTTTGTTTGTGATAAAAATTCAAATCACGTCACACTTGAGGTCAAAAAAATACAAAATAACTTTTAGTTTTCACCTACACCCAGTTAAAACCAATGTTAGGTTACTTTTAAAAATATTTAGGAATTAGTTCTTTTAACTTTTCTAAAGTTTCCGTCACCGATAAATCGCTCATACCACCAGAAGCATTTGCATGTCCGCCTCCATTAAAATGCTCTTTTGCTAAAAGATTTACAGGGTTTTCTAAACCTTTAGATCTAAAAGAAATTTTCATAATTCCATCACGCTCTGTAAACACAATAGCAGCTTTCATGCCTTTTATAGATAATACCAAGTTAGCCAAACTGTCAGTATCACCTTTTTTATAATTGTATTTGGCTAGTTCTTCTTTAGATAAAGAAATAATAGCGACATTATAATCGTATAAAACCTCTAATTTCTCGCTCATTGCATACCCCTGCAAACGCAAACGACTTTCAGTATTATTATCGTTTAGTTTTTCGTGAATTAAATGATGCTCCACTCCTGCTGCTAAAATTTTAGCTAGCACCTCGTGCGTTCTTGGCCTTACAGAATTAAATCTAAAACTACCAGTATCTGTTAAAACACCAAGATATAAAGGTGTTCCAATTTTTTCATCTAACAAGTCTAAGTGTCCAGAATGCTCTATTAAATCTACAATCAACTGCGAAGTTGAAGATGCAGTAGTTTCAGAGAGCGTTATTGCAGGAAATTCTTCAGGATTCAAATGATGATCTATCATAATTTTCTTACCAGTTGCTTCTTCAAGCAAGACTTGCATTTCTGGCCCTACACGACTAATAGTATTGTAATCTAAACAGAAAATTAAATCTGCTTTTTTAATCGCTGCTGCTACTTCTTCAGGATTATCTTCCATTAAAAGAATATTGGTAGTATCTAACCAATATAAAAAATCTGGTGCTTTATCTGGATGACAAATAATAGCCTTTTTACCGAGTTTCTCTATAAAGTGAAGTAATCCTAAGGAGGAACCAATAGAGTCTCCGTCTGCAGATTTATGTGCTGTAATAACAATATAAGAAGCTGCTTGAATTTCTGCTTCAATTTGTTTGTAAATATTCATGTACTCTGTTTTTTTAACTACAAAAAATATTGCAATTATATGTTTTTAATGAAGATGTAAAGTTAGGTTTATTATTAGCTAGCGAAAGGAACTATTTTTATTTTTTCAGCACGGTAATTTATTCTTTTATTTCTACTTTAAAAAAAATGTAATTTATAGGCACTCTAAAAATTTTAAAGAATACTAATTAATCCATTTTTTAAAATCTTTTACCCTTTCTCTACTCACAATGATTTCGGTTTCGTTATAAGAATTTAATATTAGTTTTAAACGGGAATTAGAATACGCAATAATATCTTTAATTGAATTTATATAGACTACAAAAGTACGATTTACTCTAAAAAACTGCTCAGGGTCTAATTCCTCTTGCCAGCCCTCTAAAGAGTTATCTAATAAATAGTTTCTATTTTCTGAAGTATGTATGTAAGTCGATTTGTTTTCACTGTAAAAACACTCAATAGCATCTATATTTACAATTTTTATATGCTGTCCAATTTTAATTGTAAGTCTTTTTTTAAACTTTCTATCAACTGGGTTAATTAATAATTTCCGAATAGCATCTATATCTACTTGAATATTCGTTTCTTTTGGTTGCTTGTCTTTAAACATATCTACAGCAAATTTAAGCTCGTCTTCGTCTAAAGGTTTTAACAAATAATCAATGCTGTTTAGCTTGAAGGCTTTTAATGCATATTCATCATAAGCTGTTGTAAAAATAATAGCAGACTTCAATTCAATTTCTTCGAAAATTTCAAATGATAATCCATCTGAAAGTTGAATATCTAAAAAGATTAAATCTGGGTGTTTATTGTTCTGCAACCAGTTTAAAGATTCTTCTACAGAGTGCAACATTTGCTTCACTTCGATGCCTAAAACTGCCAACATTCTGTTTAATCTTCTTGCTGCTGGTTTTTCGTCTTCAATTATTAATACGTTCATGTTTGTAATAATGTTATTGTGTATAATTGAACTTTAATAGGTTCAATTAAAAAATATAATATATAAACTAAAACTAGTTTCTTTTAGCCTCTTTACTCCTTCATAAATTCATCAACCTTTCTCGCCTCCCAATCTTTACCAAATACATTAGGAAAAGCAAAGGTCTTTACTCCATGCAGCACTAAAAATATTCCCCAGAGAAACCAAATAGGAAGATATTTATGATCTTCGCCATCAAACTGATTACTTATGACAAAGTCTCCAACCAGTTTAAAAGAAAAATTCCAAACGAATGCCAGTAACAAATTTATCAGAGTATAAGCAACTACATGTTTATAGAATTTTTTAATTTCTTCTACTCTTTGCAGCGCCTTTTTTAACTTTCTATTTTCTAAATTCCCCATCTCTTTAAAATTTTTCTCTGCGTTTGTCTTCTCGCTTCATTAGCTCTTTAATCTTCTTTTCTTCCCAGTCTTTTCCTAGACCTAAAGACTGAAACCCGAAAACGCCTAACCAATGAAAAAACAATCCTATTCCCCAAAAAATCCAGGTAGAATAAACACCAAAATTAGAAAATACGTCTGAAAAATTGTCACCACTCTTAATTAATCCAAATATAATAATTCCACTAAGAAAAATATTAGTGATCACATAAACGGATAAATGAATATAGAAACCCTTAATCGCTTTTACTCTTTTTTTAGCTTTTAAATAACTGTGCTCTTGTTCTAAATTTTGATTCATAATATGCTTTTATTTGACCTCTTCTTTCATTAATTGCTTAATCTTTTTGTCTTCCCAATTTTGTCCAAATCCTAATAAATTAAATCCGAAAATTCGCATCCAGTGACAAAACAGTCCCAACCCCCAACCTAAAGTAGAAAACCAAAACCAATGAAAACTTGGTTCAAACTTTAAGTTTACAAATATAATTATAGGAATTATTGTGCAGTAAACAGATAAATGACTGTAAAAACCTTTTATAGCTTTCATTCTTTTGTGAGCTTTAGCATACTCTTGGTCTTCCATGAAGTTATTTACTAACATCTTTTATTTATTTAAATATTCATTCAATTTTCTTTCTTCCCAATCTTTAGAAAAAAACCACTTTTCTCCAAAAGTTATAAATGCTTGGTAAACGATTACAATTCCCCAATAAAACCAAATCTTATAATTGTGGTAATCTACCAAAGCCTCTATAAAAGTGTCCCCATTTTTTACATCGCTTGCAATAAATATAGCGCTTAAAAAACCATTTATAATTACATAATTTGCCAAATGCTTGTAAAACGTATGTATCTTTTTAACTTGTTTTTTTACTAATATAAATTGCTGTTCTTCTGTTATATTTGGTTTCATTACTTATATTTATTTTGTTGCTTGTCCTTTTTCATTAGCTGTTCTATCTTTTTTTCTTCCCAATTTCTACCCAAGAAAATATTATAATTATTGACTTCTAGGAAGTGAAAAACTAAACCAATTCCCCAACCAAAAGCTGGAAACCAAAACCACTGAAAGCCTGGTGAAAATCTTAAATTTATAAAAATTAAAAAAGGAATTACTAAGCAATAAGATGCCAAATTCTGATAAAACTCTTTTAATTTCTCTACTTTTTCAACTGCTTTTATGTAGTTACTGTTTTGTAAATTATCTGTGTACATCTTGTTGTTCATTTTAATTAAGAGCGGTAAACTCACTCTGAATATTTTGTTATTATTTTCTATTTTAACTCCTTTATCTGTTATTAATCCATATCTGTCTACAATATTTTGTAAACCAACTTTGGTGCTTTTCCCTATTGCTTCTTTCGGGTTTACATTATTGGCTATAATTAAATAATTACCTTCTTCATAAATATGTATTGTTAACGGTTTAGAAGTAGACACCACATTGTGTTTTACAGCATTTTCTAATAAAAGTTGCAATGATAGTGGTACTATTTTTAACTCATTATTGCTTATAGTATCTGGTATGTTGAACTGAACCGCTTCTTCAAAACGCATTCCTAACAGTTCCATATACGTTTTTGCAAACTTTAACTCTTCCTCAATGGGCACTAAATCTTTACTTCGTTGTTCTAAAACATATCTATAAACTTTAGATAGTTTTGTTGTAAACCTTTCTGCTTGTTGGGGGTTTTCGCCAATTAAACTAGTTAATACGTTTAAACTATTAAATAAAAAATGCGGGTCTAATTGATTTTTTAAAGATTCAAATTTTGCGGTTTCTGTTTTTGCTACAATTTCTTGTTTTGTAGATTCTTTTTTTACAGAATTCTTCCATTCAATCATAAACCCTCTTGCATGTATAAATGCAGAGACCCCAAAAGAGAGAATAATAAAAAAAATATGCTGCCAAAGATATCCTCCCGTAAAAAAAAGATCAGGATTATTTCCAGAAATTAAAATAAAATTTACGTAATCTATAAGTAAAACAACAGGAACTGTGTATAAAACTGTTGTGATAATACCTACCCAAATCCTTGTGTTCGTATGCTCGATCCAATCCCATCTATTACTTAAATAATCATGGATAATACCCTGTCCAAAACCTAAGCCAAATGAATACATTGCAGACATTAAAAAAGTATAACTAATCGAATTTAATGAAAACTCTTGGTTAATTAGTGCAAAAAACAGTGCAAATATTAGAGTCATTTTTAGACTAACTTTTAATCCCTCTTTCAACTTTATTTTGATTAAACCGCTACTAGAATTCATATTAAATATAATTTTACTAAAATTTTATTTTTAAAGATACATCTTTATCAGAAACTACAAAGTTCGCATCATCAAATGTCGGAGGACCATAAAGCTTAATTACATTATTAGAGGATCCAAAAGCTTCTAAAGGTATTCCGTTGGGTTGAAAATCCATTTTATCATTACTGTTTTTATCATGGTAGCAAACAATCGCATATACACCGCTCACAACCTCCTTAAAAGTAATGGTTGTTTTACCATTTTTTATTTTTCCTGTTTCAGATTGCAAAGGTTTTAATCTAAAGGTTGCTTTATTATATAAAGCAAAAACTACGCTACCTTCGTCTGAAGTGACGTTTGAAATAGTTACGGTTACACTGCTGTCTTGCGCTGTTAAACTATCTGTAATTGATAATAGTGCTAAAGCTAAAATAGAAATTAAAATTTTCATATTATTTTTTATTGGTTGTTCAAAGATGCAGTAGTACAATGCTTTAAAAAAGAATAAACCACCCAACTGTATTATTTATAGGATGAAATGTATAATAGCGTTTAATAAACTATAATAAGCTGAAATGTTTTAAATAAGCACAATCTATAATCTTAGTAGGTTTATAAAAGTCTTTACTAAAGAATTGATAAATAACAAATTGATTTGCTATTAAATTGATAAAAGTTTGAAAATAATTACTGTTAATCAAAATCAATTGAAAAATTAATCTACATTTACATCATGATTACTACAAAAAATAAAACAAATACTATGGTTCCCAAGTTGCGCTGTCGCAATACAATTCGCTAATATTATATATAGCAATTAACGGAAATCATAATTTTTTATTTTTTATTACAATGTATTACCCAACAAACTTCAAAGGCCAACAACAAAATAATATTATTTTAAATAATATCATTTCAGCACGCCGCTTTTTCGCTTTACGCCCTTTGGGTGTCTAAAAAATAATGGAATTAGGTGCGTCCAATTCTACACTTGAAAATAAAACAAACAAATACATTCAATTTTAAAACACCAATACAATGAAAATTGTAATTGCGAACAAATCGCATATTGTTTACGCAGATATTATTTGCAAAACGATAGAAGAAGCTGCACAAGTTAGAGGAACTGGTATTGCTAAAAGAAAACCCGCATACATTACTACTAAAATAGAAAATGGGAATGCAGTAATAGCGTTAGACGGAAAAAAATTTGCTGGTTTTTGCTACATAGAAGCTTGGGGACACGGAAAATTTGTGGCTAATTCTGGATTAATAGTACATACAGATTATAGAAACGTAGGATTAGCAAAACAGATTAAACAAGTAATATTTAAACACTCCAGAAAAAAATTTCCAAATGCAAAGGTGTTTAGTATTACTACTGGTTTGGCTGTAATGAAATTAAATAGTGACCTAGGTTACAAACCTGTGACTTTTTCTGAACTTACAAATGATCAATCTTTTTGGAACGGTTGTAAAACTTGCAAGAATTTTGATGTTTTAACAAGAACATCACAACAAATGTGTTTATGTACAGGAATGCTATTTGATCCAAAAAACAACAATAAAGAAGCCTCTAAAGAAGTGAAAGAAAACGTTTTTAAAAAATTAAAAAATATAAAACAGCACTTGTTTTTAAAAAAATATAAAAATGTCAAATAAGAAAACAGGAAAATTAGTAATAGCGTATAGTGGTGGTTTAGATACTTCGTATTGTGCCGTAAGTTTATCAAAAAAATACGATGTCCATGCAGTTAGCGTAAATACGGGTGGTTTTACTTCAGAAGAAATCAAAAACATAGAGAGTAATGCTTACAAAATGGGCGTTTCTACCTATAAAAATATTGATGCAATTGCTACTTTTTATAATAAAGTTGTAAAATACTTAATCTTCGGAAATGTGTTAAAAAATAGCACATATCCGCTTTCTGTAAGTGCAGAAAGAATTATTCAAGCTATAGAGATTATAGAATATGCCAAAAGTATTGATGCAGAGTATATAGCGCATGGAAGCACAGGTGCAGGGAATGATCAAGTTCGTTTTGATATGATTTTTCAAACCTTAGCTCCTAATATTAAAATAATTACACCAATTAGAGATGGAAGTTTAACAAGACAAGAAGAAATAGATTACTTAAAAACTGAAGGCATTGATATGCCTTGGGAAAAATCTAAATATTCAGTTAATAAGGGTCTTTGGGGAACAAGTGTTGGTGGTTTAGAAACTTTACACTCTGAAAAGCCACTGCCAAATGAAGCGTATCCCTCACAATTAGAAAAAGAGGGTGAAGAAAAAGTAATATTAACATTTAAAAAAGGTGAGTTTATTGCTTTTAATGGTATCGAAAATGATCCGGAAATAAATATTGAAAAACTAAATAATATTGCTTCTGCATACGCAATTGGAAGAGATATTCATGTTGGTGATACGATTATTGGGACTAAGGGAAGAGTTGGTTTTGAAGCTGCTGCTGCTTTAATTACAGTGAAAGCTCACCATTTATTAGAGAAACACACCTTAACTAAATGGCAACTGCAACACAAAGAGTATTTATCTAGTTTCTACGGAATGCATTTACATGAAGGTCAATATTTAGATCCTGTAATGAGAGATACAGAAGCTTTTTTGCAAAGTTCTCAAAAAATGGTTTCTGGTAACGTAATCGTAAGTTTAAAACCCTATCACTTTTCTTTAGACGGAATTACATCTAATCACGATTTAATGTCAAGTGCTTTTAGCACGTATGGTGAAGAAAATAAAGCATGGACAGCAGAAGATGCAAAAGGCTTTATTAAAATTTTAGGAAATCAGAATAAAATTTATAAACAAATAAACTCTTAAGCATGTTAGAGATAGGAATTATAGGAGGAGCTGGTTACACTGCAGGAGAATTAATTAGATTATTATTAAATCATCCTGAAGCAAATATCAATTTTGTATACAGCACTTCAAATGCTGGCAACAAATTACATAAAGTACATAAAGATTTAATTGGAAGCACAGAAATCTCTTTTACTTCTCACATTAATACTGAAGTAGATACTTTATTCTTGTGTTTAGGTCACGGAAATTCGACAACTTTTTTAGAAAAAAATAATTTTTCTGAAAACACAAAAATCATTGATTTAAGCAACGACTTTAGATTGTTTACTGACAAAAATTTTAAGGGAAAAGACTTTGTATATGGTTTACCTGAATTAGATAAAACTATTATAAAAATAGCAAAATATATTGCTAATCCTGGATGCTTTGCCACAGCTCTGCAATTAGCTATTTTACCTTTAGCCGCAAAAGGTTTGCTACGTAACGACATACATATAAATGCAGTTACTGGCGCTACTGGTGCAGGAAATTCATTGTCTGCAAAAACACATTTCGCATATAGAGATAATAATTTCTCTCACTACAAAGCATTTAATCATCAGCATTTAGGAGAAATTAATCAAACTGTAAATCAATTACAAACTAATTTTAATGCTGAAATTAATTTTGTACCCAATAGAGGAAATTTCTCCCGAGGAATTTTTGCAACTACCTACACAAAGTATAACGGTAGTTTAGAGGATGCTTTAAAAATATATAAAGAATATTATAAAGATGCCGCATTTACTTTTGTATCTGATGAAGAAATTCATTTGAAGCAAGTAGTAAATACCAATAAATGTTTAATTCACTTGGCAAAACACGGAACTAAATTACTCATAACAAGTACACTAGATAATCTTTTAAAAGGTGCCTCAGGGCAAGCAGTTCAAAACCTAAATTTAATGTATGACTTTGAAGAAACTTTAGGATTAAATTTAAAAGCAAGTTGGTTTTAATAAACAATAAGGGCTTAAAGGCCTTTGTAACAAAATAAAATTATGAAAGTAGCAATTATTGGAGCAGGAAGTTTAGGACAATCTATAGCCAAGGGTTTATTGAGTAATAAGGTTGTAAGTTCTTTGTATTTAACTAAAAGAAATACCGACTCTATAAAAGGTTTTAGCGATAATAAAAAGGTGACTTTAACTTCAGATAATAAAGAAGCTCTGAAAAATGCCACAATTTTAGTTTTTGCAGTTCAACCAAAACACTTTGAGCTTATTTTAAATAATTTAAAGTCTCATTTACATGAAAACCATGTTTTAATTTCCGTAATAACAGGATTTTCAATCTCAAAAATTGAAGCTATTGTTGGATCTAATACCTGTATTATCCGTTCTATGCCAAATACGGCTGCTGCTGTTGGACAATCTATGACCTGTCTTTCTCCAAATATAAAAGGAAAAGAAAAAGTAGCATTGGCAAAAACAATTTTTAATAGCCTTGGCAATTCTATGGAAATTCCTGAGGAACAACTGCAAGCTGCAACTGTTATTTGTGCCAGCGGAATTGCTTTTTGGATGCGTTTAATTAGAGCAACCACCCAAGGTGCAATTCAGTTAGGCTTCGAGGCACATGAGGCTCATGAATTAGCAATGCAAACTTGTTTTGGTGCTGCTACGCTCTTAAAGGAATCTGGGAATCATCCAGAAACAGAAATAGACAGAGTAACGACTCCTGGAGGATGCACCATAGAAGGTTTAAATGAAATGGAACACCAAGGATTAAGCTCTTCTTTGATTAAGGGAATTAATAAGTCATTCGATAAAATAAATCAAATAAAAAACTAACAATATGCCCTTATTTAATGTTTACCCTTTATACAATGTTACACCAGTATCCGCTAAAGGAGTATATGTATATGATAAAAATAATATAGAATATTTAGATTTATATGGAGGTCATGCGGTTATTTCTATTGGTCATGGGCATCCAAAATATGTGGAAGCAATTACAAATCAAGTTCATAAATTAGGTTTTTATTCAAATGCAATTCACAATCCTTTGCAGGTTGCATTGGCAGACAAACTAGAAGTCCTTTCTGGATGTAACGATTATGAATTGTTTTTATGCAGTTCTGGCGCCGAGGCAAATGAAAATGCGCTAAAACTAGCTTCATTTAAAACTGAAAAATCGAGAGTAATTGCATTTAAAAACGGATTTCACGGACGGACTTCTGCTGCCGTAGCCGTAACTGATAATAAAAATATTATCGCACCAATAAACGCGCAACAAAAAGTAACTATTTTAGATTTAAACGATATTGAAAGCGCAAAAATAGAATTAGAAAAAGGAGATGTTTGCGCAGTAATTGTAGAGTTTATTCAAGGAGTTGGCGGCTTAGACCAAGCGAATGCTGATTTTTTCGAACAATTAGATATTCTATGTAAAGCAAACAACACCTTATTTATTGCTGATGAAGTGCAGTCTGGTTATGGGAGATCTGGGAAATTCTTTGCATTTCAACATTACAATGTTACTCCAGATATTATTTCTATTGCCAAGGGAATGGGAAATGGATTTCCTATTGGCGGAATTTTAATCCATCCAAATATCAAAGCTAAATACGGAATGTTAGGAACTACTTTTGGTGGAAACCATTTGGCTTGTGCTGCTGGTTTATCTGTATTAAATGCAATTGAAGAAGAAGGTTTAATAGACAATGTAAATAAAATGTCTACCTATTTTATGAAAATTGCAAAAACAATTCCACAAGTAAAGCAAATAAAAGGAAGAGGCTTAATGCTTGGATTAGAATTTAATTTTGAAGTAAGCGAATTAAGAAAAAAGCTAATTTACGACTACCATATTTTTACTGGTGGAGCTGCAAACAAGAAAGTATTAAGAATATTACCACCTTTAAATGTAAATAAGGGTCATTTAAATCAATTTTTTGAAGCATTAATAAATGCTTTAGAAGATTAACTTAGTCTATAAAGTTAAACATCAGATAAGAAATACAACTATAAAACGTAAACTAAAAAAATGAATACCTTATTATCTTTAGAAACTAGAAATAATGTTTTATTTACTATGGCAACACTTCTTGATACAGAAAGAGTAGCTATTATTGATATGAACAAAAAAGATATAAATGCCTATAAAGGGACTGATATTTCTATGTTAGATCGATTAAAAGTAAATAATGCTAAAGTTGACGAAATGATTATTGCAGCTAAACATTTAGCTTCTCAAGAAGATCCTGTTGATGTAGAACGTTTTAGCTTTAAACATGAGAACGGAATGCAGGTATATAATAAAACAGCCTCTTTTGGCACCATACTTATCATCTATGAATCTAGACCAGATGTTACTGTTGAAGCTGCGGGAATTGCATTTAAATCTGGAAATAAAATAGTATTAAAAGGAGGAAAAGAGTCTTTACATTCTAACTTAAAAATAACAGAATTATGGCACAAAGCTTTAAAGCAGAACAATGCTTCTTCAGATTGGGTAACATATTTACAATTTAACAGAATAGAAACACAGGCATTTTTAGAAAAACCAACACAGAGGATAGACTTAATTGTGCCTAGAGGTGGAGAAAAGTTAATTGCTTTTGTTAAAAAACACGCTTCTTGCCCGGTTATCATAAGCGGTCGTGGAAATAACTTTGTGTTTGTTCATTCAGAAGCCGATCTTAATATTGCTATAGCTATTATTATCAATGGTAAATCTAAAATATCTGCTTGTAATGCTGTTGACAAGGTTTTAATTGATGAAAATCTTCCAAATAAAAAGGAATTCATCAACACATTAATAAAAAGGTTAAATGAAACTAAAATTCAGGTTTTAGGAGATAAAATAATTTCAAAAAACTACAGCGTTAAAGAAATTTCATCCAACGAAGTTTGGTACGAAGAATTTTTAGATCATAAAATAGTACTTGGGGAAATTGCTTCAAACAAAGCGGTAATTGAGATGATAAACACCTATTCTGGTGGACATTCGTCAGCAATTATTACAAAAAATGATGCAGAAGCTCATTTTTTTATGGAAAATGTAGATACTGCAGCAGTATATCATAATGCATCTACGCGCTTTACAGACGGGGGCCAATTAGGTTTGGGCGGAGAGTTGGCAATTAGCACAGATAAACTGCACCAGAGGGGCCCTATTGGTCTTCAACATTTGGTAACAAATAAATGGTATGTTCACGGAAATGGTCAAATAAGATAATATGCAAAAAAAGAAACGTATTTTACTTAAAGTAGGCTCTAATACACTTACAAAAGAAACCGATAATATCTCTAGAGGTAAAATTGAGGATATTGCAAATCAGATTGCAAAGCTTAAAGATACCTGCGAGTTTATTATCGTAAGTTCTGGAGCTATTGCTGTTGCAAAACAGTTTGTAAAGTTAGAAAGTAAAGAATCATCCATATTTGTAAAACAAGCATTGGCCTCTATTGGGCAGCCCCATTTAATTAGAATTTATCAAGAAATTTTTAGAGAATATGGTTTGTTAAGTTCGCAATGTCTACTCTCCTACTCAGATTTTGAAAAACAACAAAGTAAAACCAATATTGTAAACACAATTAATGTATTAGTCCAAAATAATTACATTCCTATTATTAATGAAAATGATACTGTTGCTACAGATGAAATTCAGTTTGGGGACAATGACAAGCTAGCCGCCTTAGCAGCATCATTATTAAATGCAGATTTATTGATTATAGCTACCAATACTAATGGAATTTACACGAAAAAATCCATGAAGAATAGTGCTCCAAAAACCATTACAGAAGTCTTTAGTTTTGAAGATTTAAAAAATGAAGTTGTACAAAGTAAATCTACACATGGAACTGGTGGAATGGCATCTAAAATTGAAGCGGCAGAAATAACTAAAAATGCAAATATAGAAACGTGGATTGTAAATGGTTTAGAAGATCATTTTATAACCGATGCTTTTGAAAATAAAGTTCCGTTTACAAAAATAAAATAATGATAAGGGCTTAATCCTCTTGTATAAAAAGTAAAAAGATGAAACATTACACCTCCATAAACGACATTGATAATATCAATTCTTGGATTGCAGAAGCAAAAGATTTAAAAGTAAACCCTTTAAAAAATAAAGAATTAGGAAAAAACAAAACATTGGGACTCTTGTTTTTTAATTCAAGTCTAAGAACACGTTTAAGCACCCAAAAAGCAGCTCTAAACTTAGGAATGGACCCTATTGTGATGAATGTTTCTGGAGATGCCTGGGGAATAGAATTTGAAGATGGAACCGTTATGAATGGCACTACTGCAGAACATATAAAAGAAGCAGCCGCTGTAGTTTCACAATACTGCGATATTATTGCTGTAAGAGCTTTCCCAACACTAACCGACAAAGAAAAGGACGAATCTGAGCACGTTTTAAAATCATTTATAAAATTTGCTTCTGTTCCAATTGTAAGTATGGAAAGTGCGACTGGGCATCCTCTACAAGGTTTAACAGATGCAATTACCATTTCAGAAAATGCAGCAAAAAAGAAACCTAAAGTAGTTCTAAGTTGGGCGCCACATGTAAAAGCTTTACCGCATGCAGTTGCTAATAGTTTTGCACAAGCAATGCAAAAAATGGATGTAGAATTTGTGATTTCAAACCCAGAAGGATATAATCTAAATCCAAATATTACTAAAGACACACCTATTTATCATAACCAAGAAGCAGCTTTTAAAGATGCTGATTTTGTGTATACTAAAAACTGGAGCTCTTATGAAGCGTATGGAAAAGTATTAAATACAGCCAATAATTGGATGATTACCAAAGAGAAATTAGGAAATGCTAAATTTATGCATTGTTTGCCCGTAAGAAGAAATGTGGTTGTTGAAGATGCAGTTTTAGACAGCGATAGTTCTTTGGTAATTGAACAAGCAAATAACAGAACCTATGCTGCCCAATTAGTACTGAAAAAAATATTAGAAAATGCTTAAAGAAAAACTATCAATCATAAAAATTGGAGGAAATATTATTGAAGATGATACTTCTTTAAATGCTTTTCTAAAATTATTTTCAAATCTTGAGGGAAAGAAAATTTTAGTACATGGAGGTGGAAAACGTGCAACTGCTATGGCATCTAAATTAGGAATTGAATCTAAAATGGTAAATGGCAGACGTATCACAGATAAAGAGACTTTAGAGGTAATTACAATGGTTTATGGTGGTTTGGTTAACAAAAATATGGTAGCTAAATTACAAGCTTTACAAATTGATGCAATTGGATTAACCGGTGCAGATATTAATAGTATAAAATCTAACAAAAGACAAGTAACAAATATAGATTACGGTTTTGTTGGCGATGTAAAAGAAGTTGCTTCTAATTCTATTGATAGACTAATTAAAGCTAATTTTACGCCTGTTTTTTGTGCAATTACTCATGATGGAAATGGACAATTATTAAATACAAATGCAGATACAATTGCAAGTCAGGTTGCCATTGGAATGAGCAAAAAATACGACACCACTATTTATTATTGTTTTGAATTGAATGGTGTTTTAAGAGATATTAATGATCAAAACTCAGTTATAAAATACCTCAATATTAACACATATAACAAATTATTAAAAGATGGAAATATCGCAGACGGGATGATACCGAAGTTAGAAAATTGCTTTGATGCGTTAAAAAACGGAGTTAGCAAAGTAAACATGGGGAATACTAATATGTTTACAAAAGAAAACGATAATTTTACAAGCATTACAATCTAAAAATGAATATCGAAAAATTAACAGCAAACGCAATTTCACTTTTAAAGAATTTGATTGAAACCCAATCATTCTCTAAAGAAGAAGAAAACACAGCTAAACTTATTGAAGGATGGTTTATTGAAGCTAAAATCCCCTTTAAAAGAAACAAAAATAATATCTGGGCAACCAATAAATATTTTAATGAAAGCAAACCAACCCTGCTGTTAAATTCTCATCACGATACTGTTAAACCAAATTCTGCGTACACCAAAAACCCATTTAAAGCAATTGTAGAAAATGGAAAATTATACGGTTTAGGAAGCAATGATGCTGGTGGATGTTTGGTTTCTTTAATGGCCACATTCACATATTTTTATGCACAAGAAAACTTAAGCTATAATTTGGTAATGGTTGCTTCTGCCGAAGAAGAAAATAGTGGTAAAAATGGCTTAAATAGTATGCTACCGGTCATACCACATATTGATGTAGCGATTGTTGGCGAACCGACCTTAATGAATTTGGCTGTTGCAGAAAAAGGTTTGGTTGTTTTTGATGCAATTGTCTCAGGAACCCCGAGTCACGCGGCACATCCAAATAATAACAATGCAATCTATAATACCATTGAAGTTTTACAATGGTTTAAAGATTTTAAATTTGAAAAAACTTCTGAAGCATTAGGTGATGTAAAAATGACAGTGACTCAAATTACCGCTGGAAAACAGCATAATGTAGTTCCTGCTCATGTAGATTTGGTAATTGACGTTCGTGTAAATGATGCTTATTCTAACCAAGAAATTGCCGATATATTACAAGACAAATCACCTTGTACAAAAATTACTCCAAGAAGTTTACGTTTAAATTCGTCTGCTATCTCTTTGAATCATGATTTAGTAAAAGCAGGAATTGAGATAGGAAGAGAAACATATGGCTCTCCTACCTTATCGGATCAAGCATCTTTAAGTTGTCAATCTTTAAAATTAGGTCCAGGAGATAGTACTCGTTCGCATTCTGCCGATGAATTTATTTATGTCTCTGAAATTGAAGAAGGAATACAAATTTATATTGAATTACTCAATAAAGTAATTGTTTAAGCGCACACAAATTAAATAAATCCTGTTCTGTTCAGGACAAAACATAAAAAATATGAAACTTTGGGATAAAGGATTTTCAATAGACAAACAAATAGAAAACTTTACGGTTGGTAATGATAGAGAAATTGACATGCATATTGCAAAATATGACGTGCAAGCTTCTTTAGCACATGCCATAATGCTAGAATCTATTAATATCATCAGTGCAGATGAATTGAAAGATCTAAAAAGAGGTCTGCAAGAATTAGCCAATGATATCGAAAACGGAACTTTTATTATTGAACCCTCTTTTGAAGATGTGCACTCTAAAATTGAATGGGAATTAACCAATAAATTGGGTGAAGTTGGTAAGAAAATTCACACTGCTCGCTCTAGAAATGATCAAGTTTTAGTAGCACTTCATTTGTATTACAAAGAAAACCTAGCCAACATAAACGGTAAGGTGAAAACATTATTTGATACACTAATAAAACTTGCGGATACGCATAAAGATAGCTTATTACCGGGTTATACCCATTTACAAGTGGCTATGCCATCCTCTTTTGGACTCTGGTTTTCTGCATATGCAGAATTATTAATAGACGATGTATACCTATTAAATGCTGTTTCTAAGATTGTAGATCAAAACCCTTTAGGATCTGCTGCGGGATATGGAAGTTCTTTTCCTATTGACAGAGAATTAACTACCAAAGAATTAGATTTTACCTCCTTGAAATACAATGTTGTTGCCGCACAATTAAGTAGAGGGAAAAGTGAGCGTTCTATTGCCTCTGCTTTGGGCGGATTGTGTAATACAATGTCTCGTTTTGCAATGGATGTCTGTTTGTATATGAGTCAGAATTTTAATTTTATTTCTTTTCCTGATGAATTAACAACCGGGAGTAGCATTATGCCACACAAGAAAAATCCTGATGTTTTTGAATTGATTCGTGGGAAATGCAACAAAATTCAGGCTTTACATACAGAGATGGTGTTAATTACAAATAATTTACCAACGGGTTATCACAGGGATTATCAATTATTAAAAGAAAATATTATTAATGCTTTCGAAGACGTAAAAGAAATTTTAGACATTTTGAATTATTCAATTAAACAGGTAATCGTAAAAGATATTGATTTGAATGATGAAAAATATCAATACTTATTTACGGTAGACAGTATTAATAACTTAGTCATTGAAGGGATGCCCTTTAGAGAAGCTTATAAAAAAATTGGAGAGCAGGTAGAAGCTGGAGAATACAAACCCGATTTAGGAAAACAACATTCTCATGTTGGAAGTATACATAATTTAAGTTTAAATAAAATTAGAGCGAAATACCCAAAAAATTAGTATTCAACAAAAAAGCAGCTATCTTAAAATAGCTGCTTTTTTGTTTTTTATTAAACCTTGATAGGACTAATTTAATTTTGGCTTTTTAAAATATTTAAAAGGAACAAATAACATTCCAAAACATTGGCTATCCTTTTTACCCATGTTCTTATGATGAATTTTATGTGCCTTTCTTAATCCCTTTAAATATGCATTATTAGTATTTTTAAACCATTTGAATCTTTGATGAATTAAAACATCATGAATTGTAAAATAGGCAATTCCATAACACATAATACCTAGACCAATAAAAAGTAAATAAGTATATTCTGTGTATGTACCAAAGAAGAATAATGCCATACTGGGTATTGCAAATATTGCAAAAAACAAATCGTTTTTTTCAAATCCATCATATTTTGGTTGATGATGATCTTCATGTAAAAACCACCCAAAACCGTGCATAACATATTTATGCGTAAACCAGCTTACACCTTCCATGATAATAAAAACTCCCAAAGTAATTAGAGCAAACATCATTTTAAATCATTTTTAATTTATACTTTACGTAACTTCTAGCTAATAAATTTAATTTCATTGGGTCAGAGATTCGAATTCTCGTATCCATAATTTCTTCTGAAGGTACTTTATTTAGTTTCTTTAATAGCCTTCTGTAATATCTGTATGCCATATAAACTCCGAACTTTGCCTCTACTGGTAATTTTAAAATTCCATTTTTAAATGCAAAATCAAAATCAGCTTCAATCTCATCAATAATTAATTGTTTAGAGGCAGTATCTAGTTTTCCTAAATCTATATTTGGAAAGTAAGATCTATTTAAAACTTCATAATCATCCTTTAAATCTCTTAAGAAATTTACTTTTTGAAATGCAGAACCTAAACGCATTGCTGCATCTTTTAATGCATCAAACATAACATCATTGCCATTTACAAATACTTTTAAACACATTAAACCAACCACATCTGCAGAACCATAGATATACTCATCATATTCTTCTTTCGTAGAATATTCAGTTTTAAATAAATCTGCTTTCATACTTTTTAAGAATGCTTGTACCATTTCATCTGGTATCTTGTATCTATTCACAGTTTGTTGGAATGAATTTAAAATAGGGTTTAAACTAATGCCCTGCTCTTTTGCCATGTAATAATCACGCTCAAAATGCGTCATTAATAGTTCCTTGTCATAGTCATGAAAGGTATCTACAATTTCATCTGCAAAACGCACAAAACCATAAATATTATAAATATCTGTTCTTATTTTTGGCGACAATGTATGCACAGCCATTGAAAAAGAAGTACTATACTTTTCAGTGACTAGCTTACTACAATCATTAGAAACAGTGTCAAATAACTCTTTCATATTCCTCTAAAATTTATTTTTTTTAATTAATTCTGATGCTATTTTTCCTGAAATTAAAGCTGGTGGCACTCCTGGTCCAGGAACAGTTAATTGTCCTGTAAAATACAAATTATTTACTTTACTACTTTTAATTTTTGGCCTTAAAAAAGCAGTTTGTAATAGTGTATTTGCCATTCCGTATGCATTTCCTTTATAAGAATTATACTCTTCTTTAAAGTCATTCACACAAAATGACCTTTTAAAGATAACGCTTTTTTTAACTTCTTGATTTGTTAATTGCTCAAATCTATCTAAAATTTTATGAAAATAAGTTTCTCTTAGTTCTTCAGTATCTTCAATTCCTGGTGCCAAAGGCATTAAGAAAAAACCCGCTTCTTTACCTTCTGGAGCAGAAGTTATATCTGTCATAGAAGTAAAGTTAGCATAAAACAAGGGATTTGTTGGCCACTTAGGATTATCATAAATTTCTTCTGCATGTAAATCAAAATCTGTATCAAAAAATAATGTGTGATGACTTGCGTTTTCTATTTTCTTATCAAAACCAACATAGAATAATAACGAAGAAGGTGCAAATACCTTTTTACCCCAATATTTTTCTGAGTATTGTCTTAAATTTTCATCTAACAATGTTTCTGTATGATGATAATCTGCACCACTTAGGACCAAAGTAGTATCAATAGTTTTACCATTAACAAGCAAGCCCGAAACATTATTTTGTGAATCTGTTAAAATTTTCTCTACGTTCGCATTTACCTTAAAGTTTACACCTAAAGATGTTGCTAAAGAAACCATACCTTCAATAACTTTATACATTCCTCCTCTTGGATGCCAGGTTCCTAGACCAAAATCCGCATAATTAATAAAATTATAAAAAGCTGGAGTATTGTCTGGTTTTGCACCTAAAAATAATACAGGGAATTCTAAAATTTTAATTAATTTAGGGTTCTTGATGTTTTTTCTAACCTGTTTTCTAACGGTAGAAAAGAACTGAGTAACTCTAGCCACAGTTTTAGTCGTAACTAATTCTAGTGGAGAAATACCCGGTTTATAGACTATATCTAAAACAGCTATTTCATAATTTTCCTTTGCCGAATCTAAGAAAGATTTTAGGTGCTTTGCACTTCCTTTCTCTTCTAACTCAAACATCTTGTAAATATCCTCTAGATTATCAGAAACTTTTAATGAAGAATTTTTACCAAAATAAACTTCATAACCTGGGCTTAACTTGTCTAAAACATAATAATCTGAAGGTTTTTTACCAAAATCTGCAAAAAAACGTTCAAAGACATCTGGCATCCAGTACCAAGAAGGCCCTAAGTCAAATGTAAAACCATCTTTTTTATATTGTCTCGCTCTTCCACCTAAAGTATCATTTTTTTCTAAAACAGTAACATTGTATCCTTCTTTTGCTAAATAACAAGAAGCCGACAGCGCAGAGAAACCAGAACCAATAATATAAATGTCTTTTTTCATTAAATATATTTGTTTAACAAAGGTATTAAAAAACTAAACAAATTTAAAGATAAAATACATTATATAATTTTTAATATATCTGCAATACTATCACAGAAAGAAATATTGGACTTGTAATCTTTAGCTTTTAATAGAGATGTCTTCCTACCAATTGCAATAAACTCATGTTTAGAGCTTTCAAGAAGGTTTTCAACCTGATCAAAATAATCTTTTATTTTAGTTTTATAAGGTTGAACCGTTAACGAAGTAATAAAATACAAAACTTCCTTGTAATCAAAAAAACATTTTAAATTATCCAATGGCAAATTCTGACCAAGATAAATAGTCTTGTTTCCCTTTAAAAGCAGCTCATAGTTTAAATATAACAAGCCTAATTCATGGATTTCATTTTCTGGTAAAAATAAGACATAGGTTTTACTTGAATCGTTAACAACAGGTGCTATAAGTTCTATATTCGAATGAATTTTTTGGGCTATTAAATTAGACACAAAATGCTCATGAGCAGGTAAGATAGTATCTGTTTGCCATAGTAATCCAATATGATTTAAAAAAGGAATAAAAATATCTTTTACAATTTCTTGAAATTGTTTTTTTAATAGTAAGTGTTTATATGTTTTATCAAACAGTACTTTATCAAATTGAAACATTGCCAACTTAAAACTATTAATTGCAGCATCGTTTGTATTGCTGCCAAAAGCAACTTCTCTAGATTGCAATAGCATTTCTTCTCTAGACATTTTTGCAATTCTAGATATCTTGTAACCATTTTTACTTAATAAAACAACATTTAAAATCTTTTGCAAATTTTCATGAGAATAATATCTAATATTGGTATCTGTTCTTTTAGGCTCTAATAAATTATATCTTTTTTCCCATATACGAATTGTATGTGCTTTAATTCCTGATATATTTTCAAGGTCTTTGATTGTAAAATCTTGCTGAATGTTGTCCAATTTTAATGTTTTGATTAAATCAAATATATAAAATTTTAAACTCAATAAAATATTTATTCATAAAATTGTAACATTTAATACATTTACATCACTAATAAATAAATAAATAAGTTCATAATTGCAAAAAGATTTAGAAAATAAATTTTTATTAGACTTTGAAGCAAATCAAAATATAGTTCATAAAATTTGTAGAATTTATACTACTAATAAAGACGCTCATAATGATTTGTTTCAAGAAATAACCATACAGGTTTGGAAAAACTACCTCAAGTTCAGGGGCGACTCTAAATTTAGTACGTGGATGTATAGAGTTGCCTTAAATACTGCAATTTCATTATATAGAAAATCTACTAGAAAGGTAAAAACAAGAGATTTTAATGATGTTGCTTATAAAATTGAATCTACCCCTTATGATGATACAGAGGAAATAAAGTTAAAAGCACTTTACGGGGCAATTCATCGATTAAATGACATAGAAAAAGCACTTATCTTTTTATACTTAGAAGATAAACCTTATCAAGAAATATCAGAAACATTAGGAATTACGAATGTAAATGCAAGAGTGAAAATGAATAGAGCAAAAGAAAAATTAAAAAACATCTTAAACCCATAAATATGGATTTATTAGACAATTATAAAAAGGCCTGGAAAAATCAACCAGAAGAAGCCAGTAAACTCTCTACTATTGAGATTTACAAACTTGCACACTCAAGGTCAGCCTCTATTGTAAAATGGATCTTTATAATCGGTATTCTTGAATTCGTAGGCTTAAATACACTGTCTTTTTTTATGGACATTGATAAAGCAAATGAAGAACTTAACGCACTAGGTTTAGAAAAGTTTATGTTCTATTTCAATTTTATCTATTATGGTGTTCTTGCTTATTTTTTGATACTATTTTATTTAAACTACAAAAGAATTTCAGTTATTGATAATACAAGAGTTTTAATGAAAAAAATTCTTGTTACCAGAAAAACAGTAAAACAGTATGTTATTTTCAATTTAATTGTGATTGCTTTAATAGTTATTATTGTAGCTATAACTACCATTAAAAGTGAATTTGATATTGTTAGCGGTACAAATATTATGCTAACCATTATATTTATTTTGGGTTTTTTAGGTTTGATTTTAGGGATTATGTGGCTTTTCTACCAATTGCTCTATGGGTTATTATTAAAAAAATTAAATACAAATTATAAAGAATTAGCAAAATTAGACACAAATAGTTAATCAAACTATATTTTATGTGTTACCAATTCTATAAATTATAATCTTTTATTTCTCAAAAACTCCTAAGTGCTGCTAGAAGAATTTCATGCATTTCTTTGGTATAATCTAAATGAGTAACAATTCTAATTCTCCCCTCACCCATTGGCGTTAATAAAATATTTTTATCTTTCATTTTTTGAATAAAGTTAGCTACACCTATTTTTTCATCCACATAAAAAATAACGATATTAGTTTCTATAGTTTCCAACTTTGTAACATAAGAAACAGATTCTAAAACTGCACCAATTTCTTTTGCTTTTTGATGATCTTCTTGCAAACGATTTATATGATTATCTAGAGCATAAATACCTGCAGCTGCTAAAAAACCAACCTGCCTCATGGCTCCACCAAAGAGTTTTCGAATCCTTAAAGCCTTTGCTATATCCTTTTTAGAACCTAATAAAATAGAACCTATTGGCGCTCCTAAGCCTTTAGATAAACAAATAGAAATGGTGTCAAATAATTGTCCATATTGTTCTGGAGACTCTTTTTTAGCTACCAAAGCATTGAACAAACGCGCACCGTCTAAATGAAAAGCTAAGTTATTCTCTTTAGCTATTTTTTGAATTTTCTCTAATTCAGAAAAATCCCAGCACGCACCACCTCCTTTATTTGTAGTGTTTTCTATACATACCAGCCTTGAGTAAGGCACATGAATGTCTGCTCTACCAGCAACAGCTTCTTCTAATTGGGCCGCAGTAAACATACCTCTTTGTCCGTCAATTAATTTGCAAGTAACTCCAGAGTTAAAGGCTGCTCCTCCACCCTCGTAATTGTAAACATGAGCATACTTGTCGCATATTAATTTATCTCCAGGTTGGGTGTGCAGTTTTATGGCAGTCTGATTTGCCATTGTTCCTGAAGGAAAAAATAATGCATCTTCCATTCCGAACATTTTTGCCGCTTTTTCTTGCAATTCATTTACGGTTGGGTCACTTTTAAAAACATCATCTCCAACTTTTGCATGCATCATTACATCCAACATTTTTGCTGTTGGTTTTGTAACTGTATCTGAAATTAGGTCTATAATCATCTGTTTATTTTGTATTTAGCTATAAAAGCTATCTAAAATTTTAAATAACTCTTCGTGACTCTTTCGTTTTATTAGTGCTTATCGCTTCCAATTGGCGAACCATCTGGAATCTGAGGAGCTTTTGTTGTTTTAAAAGATGTAGGTTTTTTAATAAAACTATCGATCATTTTAACCATTGCCTTGTCATATATATTTTGAATTCCTGTGGCATTTTTACCTTGTATACTCAATTTGATTTCATTTAACTTAAACAATACAATTGAATTTACTTGTTGGTACTGGTTTTTAGAAGCTCCTAAATAAAATAATTGTTCTAAAACCTTTACATTTATTACGTTTTGTAATTCTTGAAAATAAGAGTTCTCGTGAGTTCTATTGATGGTTTTAACAACTAATTCATCAATCAACTCAACCAAACCTAATTGGTTTTTGTTTAAACTTTTATGCGCAATTAGTCTTGAAGCTCTTTGAGGGTTTAATAACAAATTCAACGTCATTTCACTTGCTGTTTCTACAGCTCCAAAAGCATCAAATTCAATACCTAAATTACTTTTAAAAGATTCTCTAGTTCTACCAAACCCCATTGCTCTTGGTGGAAACAATTTTAACTTCTCTATTGGAATTGCTATTTCATCAACCATTATTGTTTTTAAAACAGCTTGTAATGCAATTCTTTCTGTAGTGCCAGAAACTCTTTTTACAATTGTTTGTCCACCTCCTTTAACTGCATAACTATAGTCTAAACCACCAATTAATTTCACGGTTGCTTCTGTTTGAAAACGATGCAAGAAATACAGTGGCACAAATACATCTTCTAAAATAGAATAAGGTTGGCCTGTTTTTATGTTATCTGTAGAGAAATTATCTATTGCTGTTTTTCTTATTTTAAGAATGTTATACAATTCATCATGAATATTGCCCCCATTATCCCATAAGTGGGCGGAACTACTAGCACTCCCTTGAGGCCTTGCGTCTGAGTCTGACAAGTATTTTAATCCGGTTGCAAAAGCATTTTCTAGAATGGCATTCAATTCTTCTTCTTCATTTTTATCTTTTGAAAAATCTTGATATGCATAGGCAACTATTACTTTGTCCCAAAGACCAATCTTAGTGCCATAGGCATTAGAAAAATCTATTTTTCCGTCTTCTAAAATAAACTTCGGGTGCGGATAATCCATTACAGAAGCCCTATTGTTAGTACTTGCTGCAAAATTATGTGCAAAACCTAAAGTATGACCTATTTCATGAGCAGATAATTGTCTAATTCTCGCAATTGCCATTTGTAAGGCAAAATTGTCGTCTAAATTATTTTTAGCATACGGCGCTTGCAATGCTTGTGCAATTAAAAAATCTTGACGAATTCTTAAACTCCCTAGACTAACATGACCTTTGATAATTTCACCTGTTCTTGGATCAGAAATACTTGCGCCATAACTCCAACCTCTCGTGGAACGATGCACCCACTGCACCATATTATAACGCACATCTAAAGGATCTGCACCTTCGGGCAACATTTTCATTTGAAAAGCATCTTTGTAACCAGCTGCTTCAAAAGCTTCATTCCACCAGCGTCCGCCATCTAATAATGCAGAACGAACAGGTTCTGGTGTACCTCTGTCTAAATAATAGATAATTGGCTCTTTAGCTACTGACATTTCCGCATTTGGATTTACTTTTTCTAATCGATGTCTTCTAATAAATCTTTTTGTAATAGACTGATTTACCGGAGTTGCATAATCTAAATAAGACATCATATTCGCTCCTGAACGCGGATCAAATCTTCTAGGCCGATAATTATTATCTGGTAATTCTACAAAAGAATGATGTTGATTAATAGTAACCAAACTTGCATCTGGAGTTACAGATCTAATATTATATCCCTTGGGAGTTCCTTTAAAAGTTAGCATTACATCAAACTCTACATTCTTTGGAAAGGCTTTTATTCTTTTTGTATTAAAAGCAGATTTACTCTTATCTAAACTATAATTTCCTTGTTTATTTCTAGCCAATATGTTTGAGACTCCATGCGCATCTCGCATAAAAAAATTTGTAGCATCTACTAAAAAAATATTTTTATTCGTTTTTTCAATTTTAAATCCGTGTAATACGGATTTTGCAAAGGCTTGTTTCACAGACTTTTTTTCCTCTATATTTGACGTAATAGCTCTATAATCTTGGTTAGGCTGTATAAGCATAATTTTATTACCAGCTTTCTTAAAATAAACAACTGCTCCGCCTCCTAACTGACCTCTATCTAAACCAATATCATTAGAACCAATTCCTTCTGATAGCGAACGTACGTAAAGAAATTCAGTATTTAAATCATCTATTTGAAGAAATATTTTATCTGAATTATCATCATAATAAAAAGTAAAATAGCCTTCATATTTAGTGATTCCTTTTTGTAATTTATTTCCTGTTTTCTCAATAAAAAATTGAGAAAATGCGTTAATAGAAAAAGTAATAAAAAAAAGAATTAGTAGTGCTTTTTTCATGTTTGATAAATTTTCTATAAATCTATAAAATATCTATCAGCTTTTAAAACGAGAAATCTTAAAATTTCATTTATTTTTGTTGAGCTTATGATTACACAAGACCAACTTAAAGATATTGCTGCTAGAATTGAGAAATTAAAATCTTATTTAGAGATTGACAAAAAACTCATAGAAATAGCAAACGAAGAAGAAAAGACGGTAGATCCAGATTTTTGGAACGATCCGAAAGCGGCGGAAGTATTCATGAAAGACTTACGTTTTAAGAAAAAATGGGTAGAAGATTATCATAAAACCATTACTTTAAATGAGGATGTGATCGTATTATATGATTTTTATAAAGAGGGTGAAGTTGAAGAAAAGGAAGTTATAGAGCAATTTGAACTTACCAATACTTTTTTAGAAGACTTAGAGTTTAGAAATATGCTCTCTGAAGAAGGAGATTCTTTATCTGCAACCATACAAATTAATGCGGGTGCCGGAGGAACAGAAAGCTGTGATTGGGTAGAAATGTTGTCTAGAATGTACACTATGTGGGCAGAAAAGCAAGGTTTTAAATTAAAAACGCTCAATTATCAAGCAGGCGATGTGGTAGGAATTAAAACAATTACCATAGAAATTGAAGGCGATTATGCTTTTGGTTGGTTAAAAGGAGAAAATGGGGTGCACAGGTTGGTACGTATTTCACCTTTTGACTCTAATGGTAAACGCCATACAACTTTTGGTTCTGTATATGTTTTTCCTGTAGCTGACGATTCTATTGAAATAGACATAAATCCTGCAGATATAGAAATTGTAACTGCACGTTCTAGCGGAGCTGGTGGACAAAATGTAAACAAGGTTGAAACAAAAGTTCAGTTGACACATAAACCTTCTGGAATTCAAATTTCTTGCTCTAATTCTCGTTCTCAGCACGATAATAGAGCTACTGCGATGAAAATGTTGAAATCTCAATTATATGAAATTGAATTACAAAAACAACAAGCAGCAAGAGATAAAATTGAATCTGGTAAATTAAAAAATGAATGGGGCAGTCAGATTAGAAATTACGTGATGCATCCTTATAAATTAGTAAAAGATGTAAGAACTGCTTATGAAACCGGAAATGTAGATAATGTTATGAATGGTGATATTGATCCGTTTTTAAAATCTTATTTAATGAAAAATGGGCAGAAAAGCGCTTAATTTATAATAAAAATTTAAAGCAATCACGTGAAATCGAAAATCCATAAACTTTAAAAAAATGATAAAAATATACCATAATCCGCGGTGCAGAAAATCTAGAGAAGGTTTGGCTATTTTAGAAAAGTCTAATAAAGAATTCGAAATAGTAAGGTACTTAGACGATATTCCATCTGCAGAAACTTTAACAGAGATCATCAAATTACTAGAGATCACTCCTATTCAACTAATTAGAAAAACAGAACCAATTTGGAAAGAGCACTTTAAAGGAAAAGAATTGTCTGATAATGAAATTATTAAAGCGATGATAACAAACCCTAAATTAATAGAGCGGCCCATTGTAATAAGTAATAAAAAAGCAGTTATTGGCCGACCTCCAGAAAATATTATTAGTATTATTTAAATCGTTTTGCTTTAAACTCTTTACTTAAAGAAAAGAAAAATCTGTAGTCTAAAATAAAAAATATAAAAATTTTGATCAAAAATTTTACTTTATTTATTTGTTGCTTTTTTACAATAGCAACACTTTTTTCTCAAAAATTAAATACTTCAAATTCGATTATAATTTCTGGTAAAGTTATAGATTTTAAAAGTAAACAACCCTTAGAATATGCCACAATTATTATAAAAAACACTATTACCAAAGAGGTTTCTGGAGGTGTAACAAACTTAGATGGTTTTTTTTCTGTTGAAATGCCAAAAGCAACCTATGTTATAGATGTTGCATTTATTTCCTTTCAATCTGTGAAATTTCAAAAAGAAAATATTATTTCTGACAAAGACTTAGGAGTTATAGAATTATCTGAAGCCACGAATGGTTTGGATGAAATAGTTATTGTAGCAGAAAAGACTACGGTTGACATTCGTTTAGATAAAAAAATATTTAATATTGGTAAAGATTTGTCTATTCGTGGTGGAAATGCAAGTGATGTTTTAGGTAATGTACCATCAGTGCAAGTAAGTGTTGAAGGAACTGTGAGCTTGCGCGGAAATGAAAATGTAACCATATTAATCGATGGAAGACCAAGTGCTTTAGTAGGTATGAATGGAGCCGAAGCATTAAGACAAATTCCTGCCGAAGCTATTGAAAAAGTAGAAGTTATTACCTCTCCATCCGCAAGATACGATGCAGAAGGCACTGCTGGGATTTTAAACATCATATTAAGAAAAAACAAATTAATAGGTTTTAACGGGTCTTTGCAGCTAGATTTAGGTTTCCCTGCTAGAGCAGGAACTGCTTTTAACGCAAATTGGAGAACAGAGAAATGGAACCTTTTTACAAATACCGGTTTTCGATACAATGAAACTCCTGGAAATGCTTTTAGCGATTCAGACTTTCTTTCTAATACAGCACAAAATGCAAAAGTTATAGAAAATAGGAATTTTGGAAGGTTAGGCAGGTCTATATTTACAAGTTTTGGTGCCGAGTATTACCTTACTGAAAATTCTAGTATTATTGGAAATATTGTTTTTAATGGAGGTAATGATGATGATGTAAACACAAATAAAATCGATAGATTTAATGTTTTAGGAGATTTAAATGAAGCTACTTTTAGAACTGAAAGTGAAAGTGAAAGTGAACAAAGAGTTCAGTATACTTTAGATTATGTAAATAATTTTGATAATAGTGGAAAAAAACTTTCTATAAATGCACAATACTCTTCAGAGATAGAAGATGTTTTAAATGATATTACAGAAATAGATACCCAAGTAAACTTATTGAATGATTTAGAGCAAGTGCTTGAAAATCAAAATGAAAATAGAGGTTTACTACAAATTGATTATGTAAACTCCGTAGGTGAAAATATTCAATATGAAGCTGGTTATAGAGGGAATTATAGAGATATTTTTAATAGTTTCTACTTAGCCGAAAGAAAAGATTTTGAAAATAACGGGCCGCTTATTCCAGATACTAGCTTAAATAATTCTTTCAACTATGAAGAGCTTATAAATGCAGCATATGTGCAATATGGTCAGAAATTTAATAGAATATCTCTTTTAATTGGTTTGCGCTATGAACATACTTCTCTTGAAATTGTTCAAGAAATAGCTACTGCCAAGAATGAAAGAAATTATGGAAAATTATTTCCTACCATGAACCTTGGTTTTGAATTTAAAGAAGGAGAAAATATTACTTTAGGGTATAACAGAAGAATAAGAAGACCCAGAGGTAGAAGTTTAAACCCATTTCCAAGCAGATCTAGTGAAAGCAATGTATATAGTGGTAATATAGATTTAAATCCTGTAATTACTGATGCCATAGATTTAGGATATTTAAAACGTTGGGATAAATTTACACTAAGTACATCTCTTTATTATAATATTAGTAATGATAATTGGGAAAGAATTCAAGAGGATACCGGCATGCTTACAGACAATGGTGACCCAATTACAAAAAGGTTTCCTATTAACCTTTCTACTCAAGAAAGAAAAGGTCTGGAGCTTACACTAAATTATAGGCCATTTAAAATATGGAATATAAATAGTGATTTCAATGTATACAATGTTACTAGCAAGGGAAATTACACAAACACTAGCACTGATATTACGCAAAATTTTGACTTTATAAACACTTCTTATTTCATTCGATTGAATCAAAAAATTACCTTACCAAGTGCAGTAGATTTACAGATTAATACTAATTATCGTGGACCTTCGGAAAACGCACAGACTAAAAGCAAAGGTGTCTTCAGTTTAAATATAGCTGCAAGTAAAGATTTATTTAATGAAAGAGCTTCTTTAAGTTTAAATTTTAGTGATGTTTTTAATAGCAGAATCAGTCAGAGAAGAACAACGATTCCAGACTTCTTAGAACAGTATTCAGAATTCCAATGGAGGGAGCCTCAACTTAGAATAAGCTTCGTATACCGCTTCAATCAAAAAAAGAAAAAAGTAAACGGAGGAAGAGAAACAAATGACGGTGAAGGTTTTGAGGGATAGTCTAACTAGAACAAAAAAATCAAAATATTATAATTTAACAACCAGTTTAAATTAAAAAAACTCGATCAATATATTGAACGAGTTTTTTTTATAAAATATATATTTTAAGAAAACTACTTTCCTTCGGCAGCTTGCTTTGCTTCTTTTTTTAATTTTAAATTCTCCCAGATAGTACCACCAATCCAATATGGCACTACGAATGTTAACAAAAAGATTAACAACCAGAAACCAGCTGTAAAAACAAACATGAATAAAACCAATCCTGAAAATTGAGAAAAATCTAACATTATAATATTTTTAATAATTTATAAAGCAAAAATAAGACATATTTTCAAATTCTGCTATCTTAAAGTAAAATTTTTCAATAGTATTTTATACTGCATGTTAATAACGAATCTGCTTAGTTTTTCGTAAATTTGTACATCTTAAAATTATACTCTTTTATTATGAAATATAGAATTGAAAAAGACACCATGGGGAATGTAGAAGTTCCTGCAGATAAATATTGGGGTGCACAAACAGAACGCTCGCGTAACAACTTTAAAATTGGTGCAGCAGCTTCAATGCCTTTAGAGATTGTTTATGGATTTGCTTATTTGAAAAAAGCTGCAGCGTATACAAATTGTAAATTAGGGGTATTAACATTAGAAAAAAGAGATTTAATAGCACAAGTTTGCGATGAAATTTTAGAAGGTAAACTAGACGACCAATTTCCTTTAGTAATCTGGCAAACAGGCTCTGGAACGCAATCTAACATGAACGTGAATGAGGTTATTGCTAACAGAGCTCATGAAATTGCAGGTCATATAATTGGTGAAGGCGAGAAAACCATTCAACCAAATGATGATGTAAATAAATCACAATCTTCCAATGATACGTTTCCAACAGGAATGCATATTGCTGCTTTTAAGAAAATTATAGAAAATACAATTCCAGGGATTGAGCAATTAAGAGATACATTAAAAGCAAAATCAGAAGCATTTAAAGACGTTGTTAAAATTGGAAGAACCCATTTAATGGATGCTACTCCTCTTACTTTAGGTCAAGAATTTTCTGGTTATGTAGCACAATTAAACTTTGGATTAAAAGCATTAAATAATACTTTAGAACATTTAAGTCAACTAGCTCTTGGAGGAACTGCTGTAGGAACAGGATTAAATACACCTGCAGGTTATGATGTATTGGTTGCAAAATATATTGCAGAATTCACAGAGCTACCATTTATAACTGCAGAAAATAAATTTGAAGCTTTAGCCGCACACGATGCCTTAGTAGAAACGCATGGTGCTTTAAAACAAGTAGCTGTCTCTTTAAATAAGATTGCTAATGATATTAGAATGATGGCTTCTGGGCCAAGATCTGGAATTGGAGAATTAATTATTCCTGCAAATGAGCCAGGAAGTTCTATTATGCCAGGAAAGGTAAATCCTACACAAGCAGAAGCTATTACTATGGTTTGTGCACAAGTTATGGGAAATGATGTTGCTGTAACCGTGGGTGGTACTCAAGGGCATTACGAATTAAACGTTTTTAAACCAATGATGGCAGCAAACGTTCTGCAGTCTGCTCAATTAATTGGAGATGCTTGTGTATCTTTTGATGTAAACTGTGCTGCAGGGATTGAACCTAATCATTCTAGAATAACTGAATTGGTAAACAATTCTTTAATGCTGGTAACTGCTTTAAACACCAAAATAGGGTATTATAAAGCTGCAGAAATAGCAAACACTGCCCACGAAAATGGCACAACCTTAAAAATTGAAGCTGTGCGTTTAGGTTACGTTACCGCAGAAGAATATGACGAATGGGTAAAACCAGAAAACATGACTGGTGGCCTTTAAAAAATAAACGCTTGCCAATGCCAACTAAATATAGAATACGAAGTTTATGACAAATCATGAAGAATTTATGAGTACCGCAGTAAAAGCTGCTTTAAAAGGAATGAGTAATAATGAAGGAGGTCCTTTTGGTTGTATTGTGGTAAAAGACGGTAAAATTATTGGGAGTGGTAATAATAAAGTAACCTCTACCAATGACCCGACTGCCCACGCAGAAGTTACAGCAATCAGAGATGCCTGTAAAAATATAGGCTCTTTTCAATTAGATGGTTGTATTATTTATACTTCTTGTGAACCTTGCCCGATGTGTTTAGGAGCAATTTACTGGGCTAGACCAGACAAAGTATATTATGGAAGCAACCAACAAGATGCTGCAAATATAGGTTTTGATGATGCATTTATTTATAAAGAAATCCCACTTCCTTATGAAGAAAGAAGTATTCCGTTTGAACAAGTAGGAAGAAAAATTGCATTAGCACCATTTGAGAAATGGGCAGAAAAGCAAGACAAAATAAAATATTAAAATTAAAAAATCTGAAGCTAAAACTTCAGATTTTTTATTCATTATAGATAACGTTCTTTCACAATATTTATATGGTGTATTTGATGGCCAGAAAACAAATATCCTAGAGCCCTAACAGACATCTTATTGTCTGAAGCAACCCCAATTCTTAACAAAGCTTCCTTAGAAAAACTTTTGAATAATTGAATGGAAGATTTTCTTAAAACCTTCATTTCATCCAATAAATCATAATAATCTCTTTCGTTTGCAGTATCATTATCAACAAAAACATCCTGATCAAATCCGGGCAATGAAGTTTGATCATTTCTTGCAAAACTCAAAGCTCTATAGCAAAAGACTCTCTCGGTATCTATTACATGCTGTATCAATTCTTTTAACGTCCACTTTCCTGAGGCATAAGAATAACTATGCTTAGTATCTGGTAAATTACGCAATACGCGTTCAAATTCATCTTGAGCACTTTCTAAATTTTGTATAATTGTTTTATCTTTTAATGCGGTTAATTGCATATATCTTTCAAAATAAGGAGCGTATTCTGTCTTTGGAACCATTTTAAATAATTTTAAATATTAAAGTATAACACTACCATCACAAATATACTTTTTATAAGTGTAAAGCTATATTTTTATTTTAATTTCGTTGTTCATTTTAGCACATGTTCTACCGACAAAAAAAATACTTACAATTCTTATTAAAATCTAGCAATCATCACGGAGTGCACTCTCCTTTTGTTTATCAATTAATTACAAAATGTTTGTATAAAAAAATAGATAAAAATTCATGGAAAACCTTTCAAAAGTCTAATAATGAATTGCTTAAAAATTTAAAAAATAAAAACTTAATAATTTCTCATAAAAAAGTGAGAATCTTACTAAAACTTATTCATTATTTTAAGCCAAAAAACAATTTAGAAATTGCTAGTTCTTTAGATTTAGGAGTTGTTACGCTTGCAATGAACTCTAGTAATTTATGTGTTACAACTAGAGTAAATACTCCCACAGAAATTTCAGAAGTTACACGGAATAGAAAATTTGATTGTGTATACTTTCACAAAAATCAAATAACCCTTAATACTTTTAATACATGTTTGAAAACAATTAATAACAACTCTTTTTTTATTTTTAATGATATCTATGGGAGCTCAGAAACCATAAGAAACTGGTCATCTATAAAAAATCATCCAAAAGTAAAAGTTAGTTTAGATCTTTTCTACTTTGGAGTAATTTTCTTTAGAAAAGAACAGGCAAAAGAACACTTTAAAATAAGGGTCTAGTTATTTATCTGTTAAAACATATAAATAATAAATGTTATGATTTTTAAACTTTGTAACTTTGGTAAGTTAAAACTATACAATAAAAATGAAAATATATACTAAGACTGGTGATGAAGGAACAACTGCCCTATTTGGTGGTACAAGAGTTAAAAAATATAATTTACGTATTGAAAGTTATGGAACTGTAGATGAATTAAATTCATATATTGGTTTAATAAAAGATCAAGAAATTTCAACGGATTCAAAAGAAGCACTTTTAAAGGTTCAAAATGAATTATTTACTTTAGGTGCGATGTTGGCAACTCCCCCAGAGAAAGAAACCTTAAAATCGGGAAAAGAGCGTTTAAATATTCCTAAAATCAATGATAAGTCTATTCTTTTCTTGGAAAATGAAATCGATAAAATGGATTTAGTACTTCCTCAAATGACTCATTTCATTCTTCCTGGCGGCCATCAAGCAGTGTCATTTTGTCACGTTGCTAGGTGTGTTTGCAGACGTGCAGAACGTCTATCTGTAGAATTAAATGATCAAGAAGCTATAAATAATGACATACTAAAATATTTAAACAGACTGTCTGACTACCTTTTTGTATTGGCACGAAAATTGTCTAAAGATTTACAAATAGAAGAATTAAAGTGGATTCCTGAGAAAAATTAAAACGTTCTTTTTTTATCGAGCTGAAGAAATTTTAAAAAAAATATATATTACTTAAAGCGCTGATTTTAAGCAATTAATGAAAATTTAAAATAACTTCACAATAAATTTCTTAAAAAAGACTTGCATAATTCAGCAAAAAAATTATTTTTGCACAAAATTAAACAATAAGAAATGTATTGGACATTAGAATTAGCATCTTATTTAGCAGATGCACCTTGGCCAGCAACCAAAGACGAGTTAATTGATTATGCTATTAGAACTGGATCTCCGTTAGAAGTAGTAGAAAACCTACAGGATATTGAAGATGAAGGTGATGCATATGACTCGATTGTTGAGATTTGGCCAGATTATCCGACTGAAGATGATTATCTTTGGAACGAGGATGAATACTAAAAAAACAATTTAAATATAAAAAGTCTCTATAGAGGCTTTTTTTTTGTTTTTGTTTTAACAACAGTAAATATGATTCCCTTAGCTCGTAAAACCCTGATATACAAAACAATAATTCAGCAGTATTTTTTGCTGACAAAAACATAGATATAATGAGTATTTTAAATTCCGTAATAAAACTTTTTGTCGGAGACAAACAACAGAAAGATTTAAAAATTTTACAACCGGTTGTAGACGATGTTAATAAATTTGAAACAGCGTTTTCTATACTTTCTAATGATGCGTTAAGAGCAAAAACTACCGAGTTTAAAACAAGAATAAAAACCGCCACAAAAGAGTTCGATGACACTGTCACTGCATTAGAAAAAGAAGCTATAAAAGCAGATATTGATAGACAAGAAGACATCTATGTTGAAATAGATACTTTAAAGGATGAAGCGTATACGGTTTCTGAAGCTACATTATTAGATATTATGCCAGAAGCTTTTGCAGTCGTTAAAGAAACTGCAAAACGTTTTGTAGAAAGCACAGAAATTGAAGTAACGGCAACGCCTTTTGATAGAGAACTATCTGGAGAAAGAGACCACATAACCCTGGAAGGAGACAAAGCTTTTTGGGCAAATTCTTGGGATGCTGCTGGGAAACCTGTTACCTGGGACATGATTCATTATGATGTGCAGTTAATTGGTGGTTCTGTTTTACACCAAGGAAAAGTTGCAGAAATGATGACTGGTGAAGGAAAGACATTGGTTTCTACTTTGCCTGTTTATTTAAATGCATTGACCGGAAACGGAGTACATTTAGTTACTGTAAATGATTACTTAGCAAAACGTGATAAAGCTTGGATGGGACCAATTTTTGAATTCCATGGTTTCTCTACAGACTGTATCGATTACCACCAACCAAACTCTGATGCAAGAAGAAAAGCATACAACGCAGATATAACTTATGGAACAAATAACGAATTCGGGTTTGACTATTTGCGTGATAATATGGCTAGTTCTAAAGATGATTTAGTTCAAAGAGCACCAAATTATGCAATTATAGATGAAGTAGATTCTGTTTTAATTGACGATGCTAGAACACCGTTAATTATATCAGGCCCTGTTCCACAAGGAGACAGACATGAATTTAATGAGCTAAAGCCTTTAGTAAATGATATTGTTAGTATTCAAAGTAAGTATTTAATAAGTGTTTTAGCAGAGGCTAAAAAATTAATTGCTGCGGGAGATACTAAAGAGGGTGGTTTTCAATTGTTAAGAGTATTTAGAGGACTACCTAAGAACAAAGCGTTAATTAAGTTTTTATCTTTAGAAGGAACAAAACAGATTCTTCAAAAGACAGAAAACTATTATATGGCAGACAACAACAAGTTAATGCCAGAAGTAGATGAAGAGTTATGGTTTGTTATTGAAGAAAAAAATAATCAGATAGATTTAACAGATAAAGGTATTGGGCACTTATCAGAAAAAACTAGCAACGAGAACTTTTTCGTTTTACCAGATATTGGGGTAAAGGTTGGTGAGATTGATACTTCTGAAAATACACCAGAAGAAAAAGCGAGTCAAAAAGAAGAATTATACAAAGATTTTAGTATTAAAAGTGAACGTATTCATACCATGAATCAACTTTTAAAAGCATATACTGTTTTTGAAAAAGATGTTGAATATGTAGTAATGGAAAATAAAGTAATGATTGTTGATGAACAAACGGGTCGTATTATGGACGGCCGTCGTTATTCAGACGGTTTACACCAAGCAATTGAAGCAAAAGAAGATGTAAAAATAGAAGACGCTACTCAAACTTTTGCAACCGTTACATTACAGAATTACTTTAGAATGTACCGCAAACTTTCTGGTATGACAGGAACTGCAATTACTGAAGCTGGCGAATTATGGGAAATCTATAAACTAGATGTTGTAGAGATTCCTACAAATAGACCTATTCAAAGAGATGATAAAGAAGATTTAGTATACAAAACGGCACGTGAAAAATACAATGCAGTAATAGAGGATATTGTTGTTTTAGTAGAACAGAAGCGCCCTGTTTTAGTGGGTACAACTTCTGTAGAGATATCAGAATTGTTAGGTAGAATGTTACAAATGCGTAAAATTCCTCATAATATTTTAAATGCAAAATTACACAAACGTGAAGCAGATGTAGTTGCAGAAGCAGGTAAACCTGGTGTTGTAACTATTGCGACAAACATGGCGGGACGTGGTACTGATATTAAATTAACTAACGAAGTAAAAGATGTTGGTGGTTTGGCTATTATTGGTACAGAAAGACATGATTCTAGACGTGTAGATAGACAATTACGTGGACGTGCAGGTAGACAAGGTGATGTTGGGTCAACTCAATTTTACGTGGCTTTAGATGACAATTTAATGCGTCTTTTTGGCTCAGACAGAATTGCAAAAATGATGGATAGAATGGGATTAAAAGAGGGTGAGGTAATTCAGCATTCTATGATTTCTAAATCTATTGAAAGAGCACAAAAGAAAGTTGAAGAAAATAACTTCGGAATTAGAAAACGTTTATTAGAATATGATGACATTATGAACGCTCAGCGTGAGTTTGTTTATAAAAGAAGACGTAACGCTTTAGATGGTAAACGTTTGCAAGTTGATATTGCAAACATGATTTACGAAACATGCGAATCTATTATTATTAATAATAAAATAGCTAAAGATTTTAAGAATTTTGAGTTTGAATTGATTAAGTTTTCTTCAATGACCTCTCCGATTTCTGAAGAAGAGTTCGATAAATTAACAGAAAAAGAAATTGCAGATAAATTATTTGATATAGTTTCTGAACATTACAAAAATAAAATTGAAAGAAATGCTGTTTTAGCATTTCCAGTTATTAAAGATGTTTTTGAAAATGAAGGAGATAAATATGAACGTATTGTAGTTCCTTTTACAGACGGAATTAAGTCTTTACAAGTAGTTACCAACCTAAAAGAAGCATATGAAACTGAAGGTAAGAGTTTAGTTACAGATTTTGAGAAAAACATTACGCTAGCAATCATAGATGAAAATTGGAAAGACCATTTGCGTAAAATGGATGAACTGAAACATTCTGTTCAGAATGCATCTTATGAGCAAAAAGATCCTTTATTAATTTATAAGTTCGAAGCTTTTGAATTATTTAAGCTTACTGTAGATGAAATTAATAAAGAAGTATTGTCTTTCTTGTTTAAAGGAGAATTACCGTCACAATCCAATCAAATTTCTGAAGCTAGAGATCGTAAAAAAGAGCGTTTAAACACAAGTAAAGCAGATGTTCAGAATTCAAGTGAACAGGCTATTTCAAACTCTAGACAGCAATCTGAACCTATTGAAACTGTTGTGAGAGACCAACCAAAAATTGGAAGAAACGAGCGTGTTACTATAAAAAACGTAATGAGCGGAGAACAAAAAGAAGTGAAGTTTAAACAAGCCATTCCTTTAGTTGAAAAAGGAGAATGGGTTGTACTACAAAATTGATTTACTTTTCTATCTTATTAGGACATAAAAAAACCGTTTAGAATTTCTAAACGGTTTTTTTATTGTCTCTTAATTTCTTCTAAAACTTAGAAGGGCGTATCCATTTGTAAATATTGTAAAAATTCTTTCTTTGTTTCTTTCTCCTTGAATTTCCCACCAAACTCTGAAGTTACAGTAGAACTTTCAATATCTTTAATACCACGAGAATTTACACATAAATGTTTTGCATCTATAACACAAGCAACATCTTTTGTTCCTAAAGCCTCTTGCATTGCTTGTACAATTTGCATTGTTAAACGCTCTTGTACTTGTGGCCTTTTAGAAAAATACTCTACAATTCTATTCATTTTAGAGAGTCCGATTACTTTACCGTCAGAAATGTAAGCAACATGCGCTCTCCCAATGATTGGCAACAAATGGTGCTCACAGGTAGAGTACAAGACTATATTCTTCTCTACTAGCATTTCACCATAATTATAATTATTGTCAAACGTAGAAGCCTTTGGCTTGTTTTTAGGATTCAAGCCCATAAACATTTCGTTTATAAATGCTTTCGCAACTCTTTTGGGAGTTCCCTGAATACTATCATCTGTTAAATCCATTCCTAAAGTGTGTAAAATATCTTTTACACTCTTTTCAATTTTTACTATTTTTTCTTCGTCAGAAATATCAAATGCATCTGGTCTTATCGGATTTTCTGCCGAAGTTGCCACATGATTCTCCCCTATTTCTTCAATTCTCTCGTCATTCATTTTGCTGTTCAATTCAAACATTTCATTCTATATTAAAGTGCAAATTTACGTGTTTACAACGTATTATTTTAATTTTTCTACTAATTCTGATAAAGAGCAATTTGTTTGCACACCAGAATTCATGTTTTTTAATGTAAAAACATCATTTTCTACTTTAGAAACTACAAATAGTATTGCTCTACTAGAAACGTATTTCCATTGACGCTTCTCTTGTTTGTTACTTACACCTAAATCTGGATAAAACTCGGATTTAATTCCATTTGCTCTCAAGCTTTGCATCGCTTTCATTTTTAGAACATCTGTAGTAGCGTCAAAATTTAAGAAAATAACTTTTGGTTTTGGTAAATCAACTACTTTAAATAAACCTAATTCTTCTAAAACTAAATAAATTCTATCTAATCCAAAAGAAATTCCAACTCCAGAGACATCTTTTAAACCAAAGATTCCTGTTAAATCATCATATCTTCCGCCACCGCCAACAGAACCCATTTTAACTTCTTCTGGCGCAGCAACTTCAAAAATTGCACCTGTATAATAATTCAACCCTCTTGCTAAAGTTACATCAACTTGCAGAGCGGCTGTTTCTAAACCTAATTCACCAATTGCATTAATCACAAAACGAAGCTCTTCTACCCCACTTCTCCCTTCTTCAGAAGTTGATAACATTTTCTCTAAAGAAGTCAATTTATCTATATTTGAGCCTGTAAAGTCAAACAAAGGCTGTACTTTCTCAATCGCCTCTTCCGTAATTCCTTTAGACAACATTTCTTTTACAACACCGTCTTTACCAATTTTATCTAGTTTGTCTAAAGCAACTGTAAAATCGATTAATTTATCTTTTGCACCAATAACTTCTGCAATACCAGAAAGTATTTTTCTATTGTTTATCTTAATAGTAGTTCCAGCCAAACCTAGCCTGCTAAAAACAACGTCATATAACTGGATAAACTCTACTTCTTGCCATAAAGATTTACTACCAACAACATCTGCATCGCATTGAAAAAACTCTCTAAAACGTCCTTTTTGTGGCCTATCTGCTCTCCAAACTGGTTGTACTTGGTATCTTTTAAAGGGAAATGTAATTTCGTTTTGATGCTGCACAACATAACGCGCAAAAGGCACTGTTAAGTCATAACGGAGTGCTTTTTCAGAAATCTGAGCTGTTACTTTTAAACTGTCTTTCTCACTTAGGAGTGCAGCATCTGCCTTTTTCAGAAAGTCACCTGAATTTAAAATTTTGAAAATAAGTCGATCCCCTTCTTCCCCATATTTACCCATTAAGGTAGCTGAATTTTCAAAACTTGGAGTTTCTATAGGTTGAAATCCGAAGGTTTCAAAAGCAGTTTTAATCGTATTCATTATATACGTACGATTTGCAACTTCTATTGGCGAAAAATCTCTAGTTCCTTTGGGGATGCTCGGTTTCATTAATTGATTTTTAGTTCTTAATTTATAGTTTTTAATGTCGCCACTCAAAACTAATCACTCAAAATTCACAATTTAAGATTCAAAATTGCGAGTACAAATATCGTGAAAAAGTTGTGATTTTTAAGCAGTTATATCTGTTTTATTTCTTTGCCTTAAACTGTAGATAGAAGCATTTAATTCGAAACCTAATAATAGAATAATTGCATTTAGCCAAGTGAATAGCATTAAAATTAACAGCGTACCAATAGAACCATATAATTGATTGTATTGCGCAAATTTTACTACATAAATACCAAATAAATAAAAGGTAAACAAAGATACAATTGTTGTTAAAAGAGCACCTGCAGAAAAGAACCTTGTTTCTTTACCTTGTTTTGTGCCATATCTAAATAGCAACGAAACAACAGTAAAAATCATCACTAAAAACAGCACTCCTCTTCCGTAGTAAAATAAATCTAAATCGGCGGTATTAAACCAACCCTTTTCGTCTATTTTCAATAAAGCTACTTGATATAAAATAACCAAAGCAACCGTTACAATTAAGAAAAAAGAGAGTAATAGAGAAACTCCTATGGAAACAAAATAAGTCTTAAAAACATTTCTAACTTCTTTTACATGGTAAGAATATTCGAATCCACTAAAAATTGAGTTGATACCATTTGTCATTAAAAATATGGATAATAAAAAACCAAAAGAAAGCAAACCACCGTATTGATTATTTACAATGTCTCCAATTACCAAATTTACAGCATCAAAGGTTTGAGGTGGTAAAACATCTTTGATAAAAGAGAATAAACCTTCTTGAAAACCTTCTATAGGTATGTAAGGTATTAAGGTTAGAATAAATAACAAAAATGGAAAAATTGCCATAAAGAAACTGTATGCTATTCCGCCAGCCCTTGTAGTTAAAGCACCTTCTACAATACCAATAATGTACATCTCTAATACATCATATAAAGACATGCCTTCTAAACCTGGAATTTTAATTTTCTTGCCAAATTTTACTAAGATATTTAATACCGGTATTTTGTTTAATTTGTGTTCTATTTCTTTTGACATACTGTTTTATCTGTTAGATTTCTACACAGAAGTGAAAAACTCCTTAAAATTTTATTTTGTTTAAATTTATAAATAATTCTTTAAAAAACACTTCTTTCTCTAATGCAGTAATGGTATCCTTTAATAACACAAAGTTTGCTTTAGCACTAACACTTGCTAAAAGGCCGTAATCTTTATTAAAAACTAAGGTACTAATGTTATTTTTAACATCTTTTTTCTGATACATTTTAAATTCTAAACTTGCAGAGCTATATGTTTTCGACGTTATTGTGTAAATTTCTTGGTTTAAAATTAAAGATTCTTTTTCAATAATAAATTTTAAATCTAAATTTTGAAGTACATCTTTAGCATTTGCATATTTAAATACTGCAACCCCATTATTTAATTCGCTATTTAAAACATAATATTCGGAGTCTTTCTGCTCAAGAGCATATTTAAAAACAGGAACATCTTGTTGCTTTTTACTGCAAGAAAAAAAAAAGATTGTACAGCATAGTAAGTATATATTTTTCATTCAATAATAATTTTATAAGTAGAGAGTAGTCCAAATAGATTTTGACTACTAAATTTTGCTCCCTTTAGACGGTTTATCTCAGGATTTATATTAAAATTAAGTGCCATTCGAAAATCAGATTTCTCTAAATTTGAATTCTCAAAAATTGCTCCTTTCAAATTTGAGTTCTCAAATATGCAGTCCGTTGCAACTGTTTCTGTAAAATCTACTTCCTCTAAATTGCAAGAAATAAATTTTGTGTTCTGTATTTTTAATTGATAAAAAGACGAGAAATTTAATTGACATTCTTTAAATGACATCTGTAATAAAAACGGATGTACCTCATTAAATTTTATACCAATCATTTTACAATTGATAAAATTAACTTCTTTAAATGAAGTATCATTTATCTTGGCATTGCTAAAATTACAATCGATAAATTTAGACTCTAAAAACTGAATATTAGAAACATGTATGTTTTGGAAATCACAATTTACAAAAGTGCAATTGTCATACTCTCCTTTCTTGATGTTCGTTTTTGTGAAATCAATTTTTGTATACTCCTCGCTATCAAAATAGTTATCATTCATTTAATACATTACTTTAAAACACAAATCTATACTACAAAGTTAATATGTCCGAATAAATAAAATCTACATCACAGCACATATATTTTCTTCTAATAATAACTACTTTTAAAAGAGTTCTTTTAAAAGTAGTTATTATTATTCAAATACAAAAATAACAATGATTTTGAACTTTTTGTTACTTCTATCTAGTTTATGTTTTAAAACCAATAAATTTGTGTTCAATACAATTTAGAAGTACTCGGTATACTTTTCGCATAATACTGAAAGTTAAATAAAGTTATAAACTTAAAATAAGTATGAAAATTAAACTACTTGCCGTTGGTAAAACAGATAATAAGCACTTAATTCAGTTAATTGAAGAGTACCAAAACCGACTAAAGCACTATATTAAGTTCGAATTAGAAGTTATTCCTGATATTAAAAATGTGAAAAATTTAAGTGAAGTGCAGCAGAAAGATAAAGAAGGCGAATTAATTTTATCCAAACTACAAAATACAGATCATCTCATTTTATTAGATGACAAAGGCAAACACTTTACCTCTATTGAATTTTCTCAGTATTTACAGAAGAAAATGAATGCTGGCTTAAAACAGTTAGTTTTGGTTATTGGCGGTCCTTATGGTTTTTCTGATGCCGTTTATAAAAAATCAAATGGAAAAATATCGCTTTCTAAAATGACATTTTCACACCAAATGATTCGCTTATTCATTGTAGAACAATTGTATAGAGGTTTTACCATCTTAAAGAATGAACCTTATCACCATGAGTAATACAGCTTATTTAACTATTTATATGCTCTGACTTTTTAATTGTCTATTTTTACCTTATGAAATTAGTATTTGCAACTAACAATCTTAATAAATTAAAAGAAGTACAAGAAATGCTTTTAAATTCTATAGAAGTTTTAAGTTTAAAAGACATTAATTGTTTTAATGACGTTGAAGAAACTGAAACTACTTTAGAAGGAAATGCAAAATTAAAAGCAGATTATATTACACAAAAATTTGGCTACCCTTGCTTTGCAGATGATACCGGTCTTGAAGTAGAAAGTTTAGACAACAAACCAGGTGTATATTCTGCGCGTTATGCAGGAGAGCCTTCAAATTCTGAAAATAATATGCAAAAATTATTAGCAGAATTAGCAAATAAAGAAAATAGAAATGCACAATTTAGAACTGCTGTTTGTTTAAATTTAAACGGAAAACAATACCTATTTGAAGGAGTATGTAAAGGTGAAATTTTAAAAGAAAAACAAGGCAGAAAGGGTTTTGGATATGACCCTATTTTTAAACCAGTCGGGTTTTCTGAATCTTTTGCAAACATGAAATCTGAAGAAAAAAATAAGATTTCTCACAGAGGAATTGCTATTCAAAAATTAATTGATTTCTTATTAAACTTAAAAACGAACTAATGAAAAAACTTGTTCTTATTTTAATAGCCTTTTTAAGTTTTAATAATTGTGCTAAAAGAAGTGAAAACGTTACCAGCATGAAAAAACAATTACGCCACGTAGTCTTATTCAAATTTAAAAAGGAAGCAACACCAGAAGCTATTAAAAGTATAGAAAATGCATTTATAGCTTTACCTAATAAAATTGAGGCTATTAAAAACTTTGAATGGGGGTTAAATAATAGTCTTGAAGGATTAAACAAAGGATTTACACACTGCTTTTTTGTTACTTTTGACAGTGAAGAAGGTTTAGCAAAATATTTACCTCATCCTTCACACCAAGCTTTTGTAGCACTTTTAGAACCTCATTTAGACGATGTATTGGTTTTAGATTATTGGAATAAAAAATAAATACAAGATCTCCTCATTAAAAAATGAAGCAAAAATCATACAGAAAACAGTTTATCCTTTTATCAGTATTACTGATAGTGCTGTTTGCTATAAACATTAGTTTAGGCTCTGTTATTATACCTTTTAAAGATATCTTAAACACCCTAACAGGAGATGCTAGTGTCAAAGAAAGTTGGCAAACTATTATTTTAAATTTTAGATTACCAAAAGCAATTACTGCAATATTAGTAGGTTCTGGATTGTCTGTTGCTGGCTTATTAATGCAAACACTATTTAGAAATCCATTAGCGGGGCCTTTTGTTCTGGGTATTTCTTCTGGCGCGAGTTTGGGAGTTGCATTGTTAATTTTAGGTTCCTCTCTTTTTGGTGGGTTTTTCTTAGCACACTCTGTTTCTAATTGGTCTTTTCCAATTGCAGCTAGTGGAGGTGCTTTCTTGGTTTTATCTGCAGTAATTATAGCAGCAAATAGAGTTCGAAATACCATGTCTATCTTAATTATTGGATTAATGTTTGGCAGCTTAACATCTGCAGTTATCAGTGTTTTAGCGTATTTTAGTGAAGCTGCACAAATTCAGCAATTTCTATTCTGGAGCTTTGGCAGCCTTGGCAACCTTTCTTGGAATGAAATCTTAGTTTTTATGGTTATTTACATTATTGGTATATTAGCAACGGTAGCAGTTATAAAACCTTTAAACAGTCTGCTACTAGGTGAAAATTACGCAAAAAGCTTAGGTATTAATGTAAAAAAGAATAGAAATATCATTTTATTAATTACAAGTATTTTAACAGGAGTTATTACCGCTTTTGCAGGCCCAATTGCTTTTGTAGGTTTGGCAGTACCGCACATTGCTAGAATGATTTTCGTTTCTTCTAATCACAAAATACTGCTTCCCGCTGTAATAATTCTAGGAGCAAGTATTCTATTAATTTGCGATTCTATATCACAATTACCAACTAGTGAATTTACTTTACCAATTAACGCAATTACCTCTTTATTTGGTGCTCCAATTGTTATTTGGTTGCTAATTAGAAAAAAGAAATTATTTGTTTAAATGATAGAAAACTCTGAAAATAGCATCTTAAAAACGGAAAACCTCACAATTGGGTATCCACAGAAAAAACAAGACCACATTATTTTTTCTAACATAAACCTTTCTATAGAAAAAGGAAGACTAATTAGTGTTTTAGGTAAAAATGGTATCGGTAAATCGACACTCTTAAGAACACTTTGTAAAGTTCAAAAACCTATTACTGGGGCCATTTATTTTGAAGGAAAAGAATTAAATACCTATTCTGAAAATGATCTTTCTAAAAAACTAAGTTTAGTGTTAACAGAGCGTTTACCAGAAAGTCAGCTAACTGTTTTTGAACTAATTGCGTTGGGCAGACAACCTTATACTAATTGGATTGATACGCTTTCTAAAGCTGATTTAGAAAAGATAGAAACCGCTATTAAGCAAACTGAAATTGGACACTTAAAAAACCAACGTTTTTATGAATTGAGTGACGGCCAATTGCAACGTGTTTTAATAGCCAGAGCTTTGGCGCAAGACACAGATGTTATTATTTTAGATGAACCCACTGCGCATCTAGACATGCATCAAACTATAAATATATTTTCATTGTTGCAGCAATTAGTAAAGCAAACAAATAAGACTATTATTGTATCTTCTCATGAAATAAATTTAGCATTAAAGCTTTCTGATGAAATTATTTTATTAACAGAAAACAACCTTCAATTTGGCACTACAGAATCGTTAATTGCAAAAAATGCCTTTGATAAACTATTTCCAAATAACCTTTTAAAATTTAACAAATCCTTACAACAGTTTGTAATTAACAAAACTTAGTTTTGAGATTATTACAACTTTTTATTACTTTTGAAAACTAAACTAATACAATCAAATACTTTTACATCAATGAAAAAAATATTATACATGGCTAGTGCCATTGCTTTTATGGCTTGTGGCTCTAGTAAAAAGACTTCTAATGAGGACGCAAACGTAGATCAGGCTGCAAAATACGCAGCATCAATTACTGCAAAAGATTTAGGAGAACACCTATTTATCTATGCTTCAGATGCCTTTGAAGGAAGAGAAACCGGTGAACCTGGACAAAAAACGGCTGTTGAATATTTAAAAGACTTTTATGTGTCAGAAGGAATTGTTTCTCCTTTAGGTGGCGATGATTATTTTCAGGAAGTACCTGCAGAATGGATTAATAAAAATGTAAGAAGAGGAGAATATAAAGATTCTGAAAACGTAGTTGCTTTTATAAAAGGAACTGAAAAACCAGAAGAAATTGTAGTAATTTCTGCACATTTAGACCACGAAGGAATTAAAGATGGTGAAATTTATAATGGTGCAGACGATGACGGCTCTGGAACTGTAGCTATGCTAGAAATTGCACAGGCTTTTAAAATGGCCGTAAAAGCAGGAAAAGGACCAAAACGTTCTATCTTATTTTTACATGTTACTGGAGAAGAAAAAGGATTATTAGGTTCTAAATATTATACAGATGTAGATCCTATATTTCCACTAGCAAATACGGTGTGCGATTTGAATATTGATATGGTTGGTCGAATTGATGATAGACATAAAGCGGACCCTAACTACGTTTATTTAATTGGTTCAGATAAGTTAAGTACAGAGTTGCATGCTATTTCTGAAGCAGTGAACAATAAATACATGAACATTAATTTAGACTATAAATATAATGATGAAAATGATCCTAATAGGTTCTATTACAGATCTGACCATTATAATTTTGCTAAAAATAACGTGCCCATTATTTTCTATTTTAATGGCACACATGCAGATTACCACAAACCTTCAGATACTCCAGATAAAATTAACTATGATTTGTTAGAAAACAGAACACGTTTGGTTTTTCATACCGCTTGGGAAGTTGCAAACATGGAAAAAAGAATTATTGCTGATAAAGCAGAAGATTCAGAATAATATTTCTCAAAAAAAAATAAAAAAGACCAGGCAGATGCCCGGTCTTTTTTTTTGACAATACCATTACAAAATATTTAATTTTATATTATATCATTAAAAATAGCTAAATAAACATTTTATGGAAGAAATATACTAAAAATAACTAAATATTAACAAATCCACAATAGTTAACATCGTTCTGCAGCTGCAAACATTATTTTTGTAAAACAATAAAATAACATTATTGTTTTAGCCTAATCTTTCCCTTAACCTTTATAATTTAAACATTTATTTTGAAGGTTTTTAATTATATCCTCTAAATATTATAGATATATGTCAAATAATTAAATTCATAAACTATTGATAATAAATATGTTAATTAATAATATATTTATTATTTAAATTTATTCTAAATAATATTTGTCAATATTAATAATGAGTATTATATTGCAAGCAATTATTTAATATTATTAATAAGTCTAAATAAGGATAAGATATAGCTAAAAACAGTTTAAACAGATAATGGAGGCAAAAGATTATCGCGGGACACAGGATTACCAAATTTTTAAAGAATATGTGATTATTTAATTCAACAGAAAATGTTTCATGTATTTTCGGTTTATTTAGATGTGATTTTCTGTTGTTGGTCGAAAAAAATATCAAAAAAAATCTTTGTGCAATACTTTTACTCTTAGTTAAGAAAAAAAACAAAAACTTTTCATGTTTAAAGTAATGAAAAAAAAAGGTAAGCAGATAATGTTAAAATCAGAAAATAAATTAAAAGAATATTTTAAAATAGTACCTCTCCTATTCTTAGTGCTCTACTATTTTTTTTTAAGTAACAATCAAAATATATCTTTATTACAAAAGGTGATAATTCTTAGTGTTATGATTTTACTTTCATTATTTATTTTAAACAAAAATATTACTTCAAAAATACATTTCAAATCTTCAATTATAATTATAACTTTAAGCATAGTGGCCATAATAATTGCCATTTTTACATATAAAATAGTGGTAATACACTATGCGTAACTCTTTCATTAAGAACGAATAAAAATTCAAATATAAAATAGTTTATTACTAGTTCTTGCTTGGATAATAGACTCTTTTAGAATTCTTTTAGTTTATTGTATTCTTTTAAAAATCAATTACATATAATTAGAACTAACTCTATAAAAAAAGAATAAAAAAAAAAGCAACTCAAAGAGTTGCTTTTTTAAATGTAATAGAATAAACAATTTAGTGTTTATCAGTTTTCAACAACTTTGGAAACTTCTTTTTAAATTTATTTAATCTTGGAACAGAAACCGCTTTTACATAACCCTGGTTTGGATTTCTTCTTTCAAAGTCTTGGTGATAGTCTTCTGCCTTATAAAACTTGGTAAATAGCGTTACCTCTGTTATAATTTTACGGTTGTATACTTCTGCTTTTAGTTTGATAATGGCATTTTCTATAATTTTCTTTTCATTCTGAGTTTTATAAAAAGCAATAGAACGATATTGTGAACCGTAATCTGGGTGTTGACCATTTACTGTTGTTGGATTATGAGAACCAAAAAACACATCTACTAAAGTTTTAAAACTTACCTTTTTCGGATTATAATACACTGCAACCGTTTCTGAATGACCTGTTTTTCCTGTCCCTATTTTCTCATAGGTAGGGTTTAATGTTTTTCCACCAGCATAGCCAGAAACTGCTTCTTCTACTCCGATTACACTCTCAAAAATAGCTTCTACGCACCAAAAGCATCCACTTGCAAAATAAGCAACTGCTGTACCTTCTTGAGGTATATAGATTGTTTTTTCTTTGAGTTGTGTGTTTTCTTTCTTTTCGGCAAAGCCAAAACAAGAAACCATTACTACCGTAAAACTAACTACTAAAATCGTTTTTATAATTTTCATCTTTCTGGTTTTTAGTGTTTGTAAAAATATTTATATTCTTTAAACAAATTTTGAATCCTTTAATAAGTCGTAAAATTACATATCTTTTTACAGTTGTTTACAACTTTAGCATTTTGTTAAGAAACCTTTTTGCTTGCGAGGCTTTAGATAACTATTTTTGTTAAAACATTTATCTCATTCATGGAGCAGTTTATAGTATCAGCACGTAAATACCGTCCTAAACATTTTAAGGACGTAGTTGGCCAACAGGCTATAACAAATACGTTAGAGAATGCTATAAAAAACAATCACTTAGCGCAAGCTTTGTTATTTACAGGTCCACGTGGTGTTGGTAAGACCTCTTGCGCTAGAATTTTGGCAAAAAGAATCAATCAACAAGATGCAGAAAATGCCGAAGAAGAAGATTTTGCTTTCAATATTTTTGAATTAGATGCTGCTTCTAACAATTCTGTTGATGATATTAGAAGTTTAACAGACCAGGTTAGAATACCACCACAAACCGGTAAATACAAAGTATATATTATAGATGAAGTGCACATGTTGTCTCAGGCAGCCTTTAATGCATTTTTAAAAACGTTGGAAGAGCCACCAGCGCATGCTATTTTTATTTTAGCAACTACAGAAAAACATAAAATAATTCCCACGATATTATCTCGTTGTCAGATTTTCGACTTTAAACGAATTGGCGTTTTAGATGCAAAAAACTATCTGAAAACAATTAGTGAGAAAGAAAATATTACTGCAGAAGATGATGCTTTGCATATTATTGCTCAGAAAGCGGATGGCGCTATGCGAGACGCTTTATCTATTTTTGACAGAGTAGTAAGTTTTTCAGGAAAAAACCTAACCAGAGAAGCGGTTACAGAAAACTTAAACGTTTTAGATTATGACACCTATTTTGGCATGACAGATTTATTGTTAGCCAATAAAATACCAGAAGTTTTAAATGCCTTTAATGTTGTTTTAGGAAAAGGATTTGAAGGCCATCACTTTATAAACGGGCTGGCAAGCCATTTTAGAGATTTGTTAGTTGCCAAAGACAAAGTAACTCTAGAACTGTTGGAAGTTGGAGACAATGCCAAAAAGAAATACCTAATGCAAGCTACTGCAGCTAGCATTCCTTTTTTAATGCAAGCTATTCAAAAGGCGAATGATTGCGACTTAAACTATAGAGCTTCTAAAAATCAGCGTTTGCTGGTAGAACTAAGCTTAATGCAGATTGCCTCTATCACTTTTGATGGAGAAAAAAAAAAGTCAGCTAACTACATAATCCCTGCTACTTTTTTCCAATCACTTTCACCTACCAAAAAGAAAATAACCAAAATTCTTGTATCTAAAACAGAAACAGTAAAAACAGCGGTCACTGCGGTTATAGAAAAACCAAAACCTGCATTAGAAAGACCTGTTTTAAAGAACTTAGGACGTTTAGCAAAAGAGCCTAGCAAATACTCTCTCAAAGGCTTTAACAAGCAGAAAGACACCAAAAAGACGACTGTACAAGAGAATTTTGACAACCATCCGAAAGATGCATTTACAGAAAAGAAACTACAAGACCTTTGGAAATCTTATGTTGAACTATTAAATAAAAAAGGAGAGCGAAGTATTGCATCTATTATTGGTACAGACATTCCTACCTTAGGTGCAGATTTTCAAATTTCTTTTACCGTTCCCAATAAGTTGATGCAAGACCAGTTTAAAAAAGGAAGACCCAAGTTGATGAACTTCCTTAGAGAAAAATTAAATAATTACGGAATTGCTATTGTTGTACTACTGAATGAAGCTGTAGAAAAAAAGTTCGCCTACACACCTGATGAAAAATACAAAAAACTAAAAGAGAAGAATCCGTTTTTAGAAAAACTGCGTCAAGCTTTTGAATTAGATTTGTAACAAAAGTAGATTTTCTGCTACTTATTTGTAGTCTAAATAGAATTATTATTTAATTTCACCTTTTACTATGAATTACTTTCTAGGATTAGCATTTATTTTAATTTTGGGTTTTTTAATTAGTAACTTTCTTAAAAAGAAACGCTTCAAAAAATTTAAAGCAACACTTTACGACAATTGGGGAACCTTAAATAAGAAAGCAAATTATAACTTTTTTGTAATTGGAAAGTACTTCGAAAACAATGCGCACAAAGAAGAAGCACACCAGATAATATCAGAAAAGAGTAAAATTGACCTTGACCTCGATGAGGTCTTTAAATTCGTAGACAGAACCTCCTCAAAAATTGGTCAGCAGTATTTATACTTTAAATTAAGAACCATAGGTACCATTAATGCCTTACTAAAGTTTGATGCATTAACAACACATTTTCAAAAAGATAAAGAATCCAGTATTTCTTGTCAGATAGAACTGTCTAAACTAAATGTTACTAGCTCTTACTATCTGGAAGAATTAATTAACGGGAAACAAATTAGCAAACCAAAAAATATATGGATTATAAAATTATTAACTGCAGCTTCCGTAGCTGTTATAATAGTATCTTTCTATTTGCCGATTGTTATTATTTTATTAGTTCCTGTATTTGCAGTAAATTCTGTTTTTCATTACCAAAACAAAGGAAATGTAAATTATTATTTACAAGGTATTCGACAATTGTCTAAAAGCCTTAAAGTAACCAAACAGTTAACTAAACAACCTATTATAGCAAATCATTTTAAAGATTTTTCGTTCATAAAAAAGATTGATGGCATTATGTTTCAGTCTGAATTTATAGCCTTTGAAAAAAACATTAGCAACGAGTGGCTTTTTCCTATTTGGTTGCTTATCGAGCTTATTAAAATAGTATTTAATATAGAGTATTTGGTGTTTTATAGTTTTTTAGATGCCCTTACAAAAGAAAAAGAAAGTATTGAAAGTATGTTTCTTCTTATAGGTGAAATAGATGTTGCTATTTCTACCGCTTCTTTAAAATCTGGAGATTTAAAAATTTGTACACCTTCTTTTAATACTTCAAATAAATTAGAAGTGTCTGCAATATATCATCCATTAATTAAAAACTGTATTGTAAATAATATGAATTTATTAGATAAAAGCATGCTATTAACAGGCTCTAATATGTCTGGCAAAAGTACGTTTATAAGAACTATTGCCTTAAATAGTATTTTAGCACAAACACTTCATATTTGTTTTGCTACCTCTTATACCGCTCCTTTTTACAAAGTATATTCTTCTATTAGAATTTCTGATGACTTACTGGAAGACACCAGCTACTATTTACAAGAAGTACTAGCTATTAAAGAACTAATTGATGTCTCCAAAGATAAAAGCCCTTGTTTATTTGTGTTAGATGAAATTTTTAAAGGCACAAATACTGTAGAAAGAATTTCTGGCGGTAAAGCCATTCTATCTTATTTAAATAATAAAAATAATACTGTTTTAGTTTCTACGCATGATATAGAGTTGACAGAGTTATTAAAGAAAGAAGATTATAAACTGTATCACTTCAGTGAAGAAATAGAAAATAACAACCTATTTTTTGATCATAAAATTAAAGAAGGTAAATTAACAACTAGAAATGCAATTCAAATATTAAATCTTTATAAATACCCACCAGAAATCATTAAAGATGCACAAGAAGTAGAAAAAAAGTACTTCTCCTAGGCTAACCAACTATTTATAAGTAAGATATAATAAAGTAAACACTTACCTTGATTGTTTATTATAGCCCTAAATTTAAGAATGTTTCAGTAACATAAAAATAATTTTATAGTTTTTTTATTTCCTATAAAAAATTCTTACAAAGTTTATTATCTTGTACAGGTAGAATAATTTTAAACACGTCATTTGCAAAAAATTCATAAAATTTTAATTGGTATTGCATTCTCTCCAAATTTGAAACCAAATTTATTTGAGGCAGTAAGAATTTGTAACATGTTTAATGCCGAATTAATTGGCGTACATGTTGGTGAAAAAACAATTAAAAAAGAAACTGACTTACAGCAAATTCTTTCCGAAGCAGAGGTACTTAAAAAACCAATAAAAACAGTTTGGCAAGAAGGAGAACCTGTAAAGGTTATTCTAAATACTGTAATTGAAGAACAAATAGATTTACTAATTTTAGGAGCATTACAAAAAGAGAATTTATTAAAATATTACGTAGGTTCTATCGCTAGAAAGCTAACGAGAAAAGCATCTTGCTCTATCTTACTACTAATTAAACCATCTATTGAAAGACAGGCATGTAAACACATAGTTGTCAATGGCTTAAAAGATGATAAAACAGAAGAAACAATACGGACTTCAGTCTTATTTTCAAAACATTTGATGTGTAAAAAAGTAACAATTGTTGAAGAAATTAGTCAAAGTGAATTGCAAGTAAAAGTAGATGACGATAAAAGTTTAAGAAAAGCAACTATTATAAAAAAACGTCTAAAAAATAGAGAAGATCAGCGTGTAAAAAATATTTTAAAAGGTATTGATTCCGAAGATATTTCTATACAAATGCAAAGTATTTTTGGAACAAGAGGGTACTCTATTGGCCATTATGCTAAAATTAAAAGAGCCGATTTATTAGTAATGAACGCTCCAACAAATGTCGGTATTCTCGATAGAATTTTTCCACATGATATTGAATATATATTATCTGAATTACCAACAGATGTTTTAATTGTAAAATAAATGAATAAAAAAAATACTCTAAAAACATTCATAGGAGAGATTCCAAGAAACCTTTTTTCTGGCTTTGTGGTTTCCCTTATCGCCCTTCCTTTAGGTTTAGGACTAGCATTAGCCTCAGGCGCACCACCTATTTCAGGTATTATTGCTGCAATTGTTGGTGGTATTGTAGTCTCTTTAATTGGTGGCTCTAAAGTAACCATTACAGGGCCCGGAAATGGTCTAGTCGTTGTAATCCTTTCTGCTATTACCGTTTTAGGAAACGGAGACATGTATCAAGGGTATCTTTATACACTTGCAGCTATTGTGTTTTCTGGTATTCTTTTAATAATTCTTGGCTTTTTAAGAATGGGTGCTTTGGGAGATTTCTTTCCATCTTCTGCCATACAAGGAATGTTAGCCGCTATAGGAATTGGAATTTTTGCAAAACAAATTCACGTAATGCTTGGAAACTTAGATGCAAAAGGAAGCATTGTCGAGTTATTAATTCAAGTTCCTGAGGGAATTTTTAACTTTGTAAAAACAGATAATTCTAGCATGTTTTACGCAGGTTTAATTGGAATAATTAGCCTATTAATCATGGTTTTCTACAGCAAAATTAGAAATAGATACTTTCAGTTAATTCCTGCACCTATGTGGATTGTCGTTTTGAGTGTTGGTCTGTATTACTACTTCGATGTATTTTCCGCTACAGATTACCCGATAGACAAAAATTTACTAATTGCATTACCTAATGATATTTTATCCAACTTCGCCTTTCCAGACTTCGGGAAAGTATACCAATTAGATTTTATAAGTGCTGTTATTTCAATTACACTAATAGCAAGTATAGAGAGTTTATTAAGTATAAAAGCCGTTGATAAATTAGATCCATTAAAGAGACGATCTAACGTAAATAAAGACATAAGAGCTTTAGGTTTAGCTACCGTAATTAGTGGTTTTTTAGGAGGATTAAATGTAGTTACCGTAATTGCAAGAAGTTCTGTAAATGTGAATAATAAAGGTAGCAATAGATCTGCAAACTTTTTTCATGCGTTATTTTTAGTTGCCTTTATTCTTCTTTTTGCAACTGAATTACGAAAGATTCCCTTATCTGCTTTAGCAGCAATTTTAGTCTTTACAGGTTATAAATTAGCAGCTCCAGAAAACCTAAAGAAGGTTTTTAACATTGGGTCTGAACAATTACTAATATTTATAGCAACACTTTTAGTAACAATATCTACAAGTCTGATTTCCGGTATTTTAGTAGGTATCATTATCACATTCATAATCCATATAATCATCAATAAAAATGTTTTATTATTTATTAAAAATATTTTAAAACCAAATGTCTTAATGTTTACTGAAGATGGAAAGTATTATGTGAGTGTTAAGAACTTTTCTAGCTTTTTAAACTACACCAAACTAAAATCTAAATTAGATCAAATACCAGAAACTGAAGAAGCCATTGTAGATTTTACTTTGTGTGATTTTGTAGATCATTCGGTTATGGAAAATATGAATAATTATTCTGAAACTTTTGAGCGAAAAGGTGGACATTTTGAGGTAATTGGTTTGGATGATTCTAAACCTGGAAGTGAACATCCATTTGCACTTCGAAAAATATTACCAAAACATAGAGTTCCTAAAAAAGGAGTGCTTACCAAAAGACAAAAATTTATTCAAAAAATTAGTGAAGAAATGCAGTGTTCTTATGAAGCCTTTTCTGATTTAGAACTGGAAGAGCTGCCAAACTTCGGATATTTTAAGACTCGTAAAATTGATAAAGTTTCAAATGTTTTAACTAACAATGACTGTACTATTTTTGATGTTCAGTTTTCTGAAGGAGAAATGATTGCTAAACAGGTTATAAAAGCAACAATGTTGCACATTCATACTAAAAATAAACTTCCAAAATTCACCTTAGACAAAGAAGGAATTTTTGAATATATATTGCATTTTTCTGGTTATAAAGATATCGATATTGATGCACATCCAGATTTTAGCAAACGTTTTTATTTATCTGGAAAAAATGAAGAAAAAATTAGAGTATTTTTTACAGATGAACTAATTTTGTTCTTTGAAAGCAATAAACAATACCACATAGAAGCTACCAACGTTGGTCTATTAGTGCTAAGTAATGAAAGGTTAGCAAGTGTTAAAGAAATCAAAGCACTCGCTTATTTTGGAGCGAGTTTGAAAAAAATTATAGAAAAATGTTAGGATTACAATTTGATACAGAAACTTCTTGGGCTGATATAGCTAAAGTAAACTTAGAACAAATATTAACAGATCATGCTTTTTTAGAACAGAAAGCCGCCTCTAATGCAGTTTCTATTATTATTAACTATTCTGAAGAAACAGCGCTAGTAAAAGAAATGAGTAACATTGCTATTGAAGAAATGCAACATTTTAAAATGGTGCATTTGTTAATGGTAAAAAGAGGGATGGTTCTTGGGCGCGAGCAAAAGAATGACTATGCTATTAGACTTCAAAAGTTTTTTAACAAGACAAAAGACAGAACAAATGCACTTGTACAGCGCTTGCTAGTGGCTGCTTTAATTGAAGCTAGAAGTTGCGAACGCTTTAAAGTTTTCTCTGAAAACATGGAAGATGAAGAGCTTTCTAAGTTTTATAAAAACTTAATGATTTCTGAAGCAAACCACTATACTACTTTCTTAAAATTTGCAAGAGAATATCAAGACAGAGCTGTTGTTGATGAAAAATGGAACGCATTGTTAGCTTTTGAAGCTGAAATGATGATTGAGCGCGGAAACGTTGCTAAAATTCATGGATAAATAATAATTTATAATTCATAATTGGTCTAAATGTTTAGCAAAGAAGAGGCTGCTTTATTACGAAAAGAATTTTGGACAAGCTTTGGAAAGTCTTTTCCGAAGAAATGGATACTATACAATACGCAAGTAAAAGGTTTTTCTTTAAAATTTGTAGCAGATAGAAAAAATGCAGCAGTATGTATCGATATAGAAAATCCGGATGAATTAGTAAACTTACTCTACTATGACCAGATGCTTTCTTTAAAAGTTTTATTAGAAACTGATATTCCACAAATTATTTTTAATGACAAATTTGAATTGGATAGCGGAAAAACAATTCATAGAATTTATGTACCCTTTGAGGGAAAATTTAGCATTCATAATAAAAATACATGGCGTACTTGTTTTGAGTTCTTTGTTGAAACTATGCCCAAATTTGAAAGCTTCTACCTCGAATATGAAGACATTATTAAGAATATCTAAATACTTATTTCATTGAAATTTATCGCATTTAAAAGAGCTTTAAATTAACTCAAATTATATTAGCATAAAAAGAGTAATTCAACTTAATTAAGCGCCGTATATTTGCAACATGATTCAAAACGATACTATTATTGCTTTAGCTACCCCAGCTGGTGTTGGTGCAATTTCTGTAATTAGACTTTCAGGTGACAATGCGATTCATTTTGTTGAAGCGAATTTTAAATCTATTAAAAAAAATAAGTCCTTATTACATCAGAAAACACATACCATTCATTTAGGTCATATTATAGAAAATAATATTATTTTAGATGAAGTACTTGTTTCTGTATTTAAGAATCCGAACTCCTATACGGGAGAAAATATAGTAGAAATTTCTTGTCATGGTTCTAGTTTTATACAGCAAGAAATTATTCAATTATTTCTTAAAAAAGGGTGTAGAATGGCAGATAATGGTGAATTCACCATGCGTGCCTTTTTAAATGGTAAGATGGATTTAAGTCAAGCTGAAGCCGTTGCAGATGTAATTGCCTCTAACTCTGCTGCCAGTCATCAAATGGCCATACAGCAAATGCGAGGCGGTATTACCAATGAATTAAAAGAGTTGCGCGTACAATTATTAGATTTTGCTGCGTTAATTGAATTAGAACTAGATTTTTCTGGTGAAGATGTAGAATTTGCAGACAGAGCAAAATTTCGAGAATTGGTAGCAAAAATAACTTTTGTTTTAAAACGCTTGATAGATTCTTTTTCTTTTGGAAATGCAATGAAAAACGGAATTCCAGTTGCTATTATAGGAGAACCAAATGTTGGTAAATCTACTTTGTTAAATTCAATTTTAAATGAAGAAAAGGCAATTGTTTCGGATATTGCTGGAACTACCAGAGATGCTATTGAAGATGAAATAATTATAGACGGTGTTGCTTTTAGATTTATAGATACTGCAGGAATTAGAGAAACAAAAGATATTATAGAAAGCATAGGAATTAAAAAAGCATATGAAAAAGCAGATAATGCGCAATTAATTATTTTTTTAATTGATGCAAACAAATTTGCTGAAAATAAAAAACAATTTTTAGCAGAAATAGAAATCATCAAAACACGTTTTCCAAATAAGCGTGTATTAGTTATTGGAAATAAAATAGACACCCTTTCTGCTCTAGAAAACACTACTCTGCAATCTAAAATTGAAAACTTAATTTTACTTTCAGCAAAAACAAAAC